>OJFP01000101.1_pt1 | contig 67377 bp, 52 predicted proteins | sample 1594141 | NCBI WGS metagenome assembly OJFP01 (sample SAMN05416843, study PRJEB24817) | seawater metagenome | isolation source: Sea water | place: Canada:Atlantic | collected 2013-07 | reverse complement strand
AAACAAGTGGACACTTAAATAAAGATACTAGGTGTAATGGCCGTACGCTTACTAAACTTAAAATGTGGTGTGACATTTAAAGACACTTCGTACCAACCCGCCTCGGTTTCAATTTCACTTACTGTAATAGAGGCTTTTCTTAATGGTCTTTGACTTCTTGTTGCAGCAGACGGATTATCCTGGTCTGCTACATATTGCCTGATCCACTTGTTTAATTCGGTTTCAAGTTCTGTTCTACTTTTCCAGCTACCAAGGTTCTCTCGTTGTAGTACTTTCACGTAATGAGCTAGACGATTGACAATAAATAAGTAAGGGAGTTGTGTTCCCAAACGGTAATTAATCTCAGCTTGTTTGCCTTCATCATCGTTACTGAACTTCTTAGGCTCTTGTACCGAATTAGATGAAAAGAACACTGCACTATCAGAATCTTTTCTTAAAGTTAATGGAATAAATCCAAGCTCCGACAATTCGTATTCCTTTCGATCAGAAATTTTCACTTCTACTGGACCAAATACTTTGTCAGTACCATTATCGTAAATAACATTGATAGGTAAGTCAGACACCTCACCACCAGACTGAGGTCCAATTATATTTGGACACCAACGATATTGGGCAAAACTATTATTTAGACGAGTCGCATATGCAAATGAGGAATTACCCCACAAATAATCAGATTTATCTGTAATAGATTCTCTATAATTAAAACTTCTTACTGGAATGTTCTCTCCATAGGTAGGCCTTAGCATAAATTTCGGTAAAGTTAGACCGACATTACGAGAATCATCACTGTTTCTAAATTTACGCCAGTTCAAATATTGAGGTCCCTCAAACAAAGCTTCTAACTGCTTCAATTCTGGCAATTCAGAATAATCGTCTAAACCAAAGAAATCTTCGCTAGCACTTGCGATAAAAGGCGCATGAGTCATCGCACTTAAACTTGCCATATATGTCATTAAACGCATATCGGGAGTAGAAGGTGTGATTGAGTAGTTACCCACTATAACTCCATAAGGGTCGCCACCAAACTGACCAAATTCGTCCGTGTAGACTTTGCGATACAATCCAGTCTCAGTTATATCAGCGGTATCTTCGAAATCTTCTAACAATTCAGATTGTGAGACGGACAACACTTCAATTTTTATGTTTTCACCAAATTCAGTTCTGTCAGTAAGTAGTTTCAAGCTTCTCCAAGGTGACTCTAGTGCTTGAAATGCTGAGTTATGAATGACTTCATCCATTTGTTTGCTCAATCTTTCATCAAGCTCTTCTATCAATGATTCAACATAACTTTTATCAATTCGAATATTGTCAACATCATTGTCATCTTCTAACACCCGAGTTAATAACGATTTCATACCTTGCTCTGCAATCGCGTAGTTATTTTCATAATTTGAAAGTTTACTAAAACTCAAAATAGACTCAATCAACGACTTTTCTTTTACCTTTACCATAATTTACTCCTAAAATGCACTCAGGTTTTACTCTGTTGCTCTTTTATTTTTTAACCGACAAACCTAATTCATGCTTTAACTCTTTTCGAGAGTCTTCAGTTGCTAGTAATTGGCGTATATGTTTGCGCATTTGCGGCGAGTTACCGATGGGACCTTTTAGAGCTTTGAGTGCATCACGTAACTGTAAAACTTGTTTTAATTCATCAACATTTTGAAGGATGGCATCGGGTTCAAAATCACTAAGATCGTTAATATTAAGAGAAATATCAATGATTTCATCTGAATTTCGAGACAACTTGTTAGCGATACTAAATTCAACTTTAAGGTCTAAGCTACTCATAACATCTGAAAAGTTATATTTATTAATATTAATTAGCTTTCTTTCTTCGAGTGTTGTGTCGGATTGTTGTTGGGTGAAATCCCCTAGCACTAGCAATTTAAAAGGCAGCTCGACGCCCTCTTTAGCATTTCCTACCGCTGGTCTATAAGAAATATTTATACGCTCTTTGGGTGCAACTGAACCTGAGTTTTTGGCTCTATTAGACATACTATTCTCCAGTACCTTATCAATATATCCCGCAAATCATTAATCAGATTGATACGAAAAAATGTCAGAGGATTAAATTTGAATTAAACAAAAAATATAAAACTCAAAATTATATTAAGCTATTGTTAAAAAATTACATCCCCCTAACATAAGGGGTTAAAGTAGAGGTCATACCAGATGAGGGGTGGACTAATATCTATGTGTATTATTAGTTAGTAGAATAATTGGCAAGCTATTAATTTAGGTGCAGAAAAACGGTGACCTAATTTTGAAAATCAGCTCAACGTCTACAGGTAGATGCCATTTGGAGACTGAATCGTCAACAACTCAAAATATTAGCTGTCCAAAATGAAAATGAAAAATAAAGTATGTATTAATCATTAATTAAAGAACTAACCAACTCCCGCCAGCTCCACCAAATACGTTGATTTTAAAGCTCTGTAGAGGATTTTGAGATTAAACCCAAGATAAAAACTCAAGCTGCTCGATTGTCTCTACGCACTCTCCAACCGTCTTAAGGCGTAACGCGTTAGCTATCGATATCGTCGCTTTGATAACATGATCAGATTTAACATCTTTACCAATTTTAGATACAAACGTACGGTCTATTTTGAGCGTATCAAAGGGATTATCAATTAAATACCCCAAATTAGAGTACCCGGTCCCAAAATCATCCATGGAAAATTTAATCCCAAGCTCTTTATAACGCGCTAAATGTTGCTTGTTTACCTCATCTGATATAATAAATTCGCGTTCCGTCAGTTCGATAGTAGGTGGATTGTTATGACCTTCATATTTTTTCATATATTGCTTAAATAAGTGAAAAATAGCATCGCTTTTCAGGACTTTTAATGAATAATTGATTGCAATAGGAGGAAATTTGGCATTCTTCTTAGTCATCTCGTAAGACGTTTTAAAGACATCGTAAATGACAAATTTACTGATCTCAATAATCAACTCAGAACCTTCAGCCATAGGTATAAACTTACCCGATAAGACCAAACCTAATTCAGGATGGTTCCAACGTATTAGCGCTTCTAAATGGGACACCTTCATCGTTTTACAATCTACTATTGGTTGATAATAAATTTCAAATTCATGCTTATTAAGTCCATTTCTTATGGCGTTATACAATGTTGCTCTCTCTAGCGCTGTTGTGGAGAGTTCTTTATCTGTATAACAATATGTATTTCTCCCGTCAGCCTTTGCTTCATACATCGCTAGATCGGCTTTATGGATCAGCTCTTCAGCAACAATGCTGTCATTCGGGAACATACTGATACCGATACTCGCGCTCACTGTGACAGTATGCTCACCTAGCGTCATTTCCTTTGCCAAAGCATCAATGATGTTTTGCGCAATTTTGCCAGCATCAACCGCAGACTCTAACCCCTCAACAATTATCATAAATTCATCCCCACCCACTCTAGCCACGGTATCAACCGCTCTTAACAAACTAGTGATACGCTGAGCTACGGTTATCAGCACTCGGTCACATATTTCATGGCCTAAACCATCATTGATAACTTTAAACTTATCAATGTCGATGAAAAACAGTGCAACTATATTTTTTGCACGCCTTGCTTGAGCAAGAGCATGGGCAAGTTTTTCATTAAACAGGTTACGATTAGGTAGATTCGTTAATACATCGTGATTCGCTAAATGTTTAATTCTCGCTTGTGATTGTACAAGTATTGAAATATCGGTGATAACACCGACATATTGGATAACTTTTCCTTTATCATCCAACACTGAATTAATCGCAATGTGCGTTGGGAATGCTTCTCCGGATTTGGTCTCATGAATAAATTCACCAGACCATGCACCGGTTTGGGCGATGGAGCGAATCATATTTTCATAAAATTCATCAGTGTGTTTTGATGATTTTAGTTCATTAGTGTTTTTACCGATGATTTGTTCTTTGGTGTAGCCACTGATTAATTCAAACGCAGGATTAACACTAATCACTGTCAGATTATCATCGGTAATGATGATTGCTTCTTGCGTATAATTAAACACTGCCTGTGCTTGAGCACTTTGCTCAGTCGCAAGTTTAATCGGGGTGATATCTTCAATAACCGCTAATAAGTAATCCAGTTTTTGTAGTTCATCTTTCATCAGTGTGAGCGAAAGTGATACCCAGATAACAGTGCCATTTTTTTTGGTAAAACGAGTTTCTATTTTATCACTGATTTTTTTACCTTTAATCAATCCCTTAAGCACAGACAGATTGAGCTTTAAATCCGCAGCATAAATGACTTCTTTTAAGGCATAATTTAATAATTCATCTGGTCCATAGCCCAGTGTTTGCGATAATGAAGAATTAACCTTTTGCCATTTACCCTCCAGACTGACATGCGCAAGGCCTATATTTGCTTGTTCAAATGTGTTCCGATATCTTGCTTCATTTTCAGCAAGTCGATGTAACGCAATCCGCTCTTTAGTAATATCTGATGCAAAAGTCCAAATCTGGGTATGACCGCCATCATCTTTACTTAAATAATCCTGAGCTTGTAAATAAATAGACTTTTGATCATTAGTCATAATTGTCATCTGATAGGGACCATATTGTCCATCTAGCATTAGTTTTTCATAGCGTTCTTGTGCTAAGTTTTCTCCTTCTAAGCTAAAATAATCATTCCAATTTTCAGTCAATAATTTTTCTTTTGCAAAGCCAGTTAGCTTTTGCATTGCCTCATTAGTGCGTAGGATAAGCCCTTGTTTGTTACACACAATCACTGACCAAATACCGACCACATATGTTGTGTGTTGGCTTGATAAGCAGAATAAAAATAATGACTCAGCTTAGGTTCTAATTGAGATTGCAATCGCTTTAATATTATTTGTCCCCCTAAAGTAGCCCCTTCTAATACATATAAAGCACCGATTGCTTCGTATGCATTGTCGAGATTTAACGGTATCAACTCATAGCTGACGGGTCTTGCTGCGGAGACCTCCAGTTGAGCTAAATCTTTTTCGACTAGAACTAGTTTATTGCGTTGTGCGATATCTGACGGTGCTAAATTACCAAGTTGGTTACAAATAGTATGTTCATTACACACCAGCCACTGCTGCCATCCACACAGGATATCGATATAATTATTGTGAGTTAAATCTTGACTAATTAACTTACTGATCAGAAATGTTTTTTCAACCGCACGATGAGCGGCAGCGGTTCTTAAGCGCAGAGCCGTCATCGGGCAATTATCATTGTCCAAACCGGTAGACTTAGTGTTAATTGGTTTGCTCGTTTGCATAGACTTCCTATCATTCTAGTGCGGTACAATTTACTTATGTAAGCTGTTCAATCTATTGCGACACAATCTTATGTTGCTTAATCTTGTGTTGCTTAATCCTGTGTTGCTTAATCCTGTGTTGCTTAATCCTGTGTTGCTTAATCTTATGCATTTTACTCACGCACAAGCTTGTCTGATAATTGTGTGAAAAAGTATGGGTATAAGTGGGCTAATGTCACATATGAATAAACTATAGACAGTGAGTCTAAATAAGTAAAATGGCATGTGTGACTTGTTCCGTGCAAACTAGTGTAAATATATTGACGATTGACGTTGAGGGGCAGTAAGAGGAGGAGTTTAGTATTCCCTAGCTAGCCAGTTAACTAGGGAAAGATAATGATTTATTGTGATGTACCTGATTGGTAGCTTGCGACTAGAGGTAACAGTTTTTTTACAGATAATGGCAAACGCTGCATTAATACTTGTCGGATGTTTTGCCAAAAAGCAGACAATAACAATAATGCTGCGCCCATAAACACACCTGTTATGGCGAAGCTATAACCTACTCCACCGTAATTTTCGATAATCGACGAAATCGCATAAATCACATATATCAAGGACGAGACCATAAACGCGCGTCGGTCGATCACTATCGATATGCCACTCATGATTACGTATAAGCACATCACCAATGCTAGGCCCAGCAGACTTTCAGTCCCCTCTAGAATGCCTAAACTTGAAAATACTGGATGAATAATTAATGGCGCAGATAATAAATGTAACCAGAAAGCGACATCTGAATGATGCGATGTTCTCTTGATGTCAGTCGAATCCCAATACATAGCAAAGGTAAAAGCAACTAACCCACACATAAATAAAACCAACATTAACCACATGTTTGCAAGCGGAAAGATACTAAGCAAGACAGAGACAATCAATCCAATTAATGCGCCTGTAGCGACAGCAATTGTGATCGGCACTTTAAAACGCCACCAATGCGCACCTGCTGCAAAGAACGATGCACCAGCAGCAATAGCCGTAATAATGGCATCTTCGGAAGGAAAGAGTTCATGGATAAAACAAAAGAAACCGCCGATAAAGGTTATTAGCAATACTATGGCGGGTAATGCCATTTTACGTTGCTTAACAAATACCTCCGACAAGCCCCAGGCAATCATAGTAAACACAAGAAAGCCAACACTTGTACTTTGAGACATAAATTCAACGACCCAAAGCGCTGAAAATAATAATAGTAAGCAAGCAATAACGACAAAAATATCATTAAAACCACCAATTAATTTAAAATTTTCTTCATCAACAGCTGGAGAGTTGCGTTCTGTGGATAATAAATGACGAAACTGCTCAACGGATGAATCAGTAAATATGCCTTTTTCAACGGCTAAGTTGAGATCTTCTTCAGAATACATAAATAACTTTTATAGGATAAATAAAAACACAAATATAACAGATTTCAGGCAGTTACACTAAAGCTTTAGTCTGCAAAATACAGTACAATAGGCACTTACAAAATTTTACAGGACAGATATAGTGGCAGTTCATTGGTTCCCAGGACACATGCACAAGACTCTTAAAGAAATTAAAGAGAATTTACATAGTGTTGATATTTTGATTGAAGTACTCGATGCACGTATCCCCTTCTCCAGTGAAAACCCTGAAATCGCCAAGATCCGTGGTGATAAGCCATGTATTAAGATCCTCAACAAAGCGGATTTAGCGGATCCCGAAATCACAGCACGCTGGCAAGCACAATTAGAGTCTGAACGTGGCATTAAAACTATCACGACAACCACCGATAACATTGCTAAAAGCAAACAAATTATCGATCTAATCCGTAAAACATGTCCGCAAAAAGATGCCTCTATTAAGAATATCACAGCAATGATAATTGGTATTCCCAATGTCGGTAAATCAACGCTTATCAATATTTTAGCTGAGCGCGTCATCGCAAAAACCGGTAATGAACCTGCGGTGACCAAAAACCTACAACGAATTAATCTCGGCTCGGGTATCGTTTTATACGACACACCTGGAGTCTTATGGCCAAAACTAGAAAACCCCAATACAGGTTATCGACTCGCTGCATCGGGCGCTGTAAAAGACACCGCGATGGAGTATGATGATGTTGGTTTTTATGCCGCTGATTATTTAATTAAAGCCTATCCAGAACTGCTCAAAGCGCGCTATAAATTAGATGAGATCCCCGACACCGAAATTGAATTTTTAGAAATGGCAGCAAAAAAACGCGGGGCAATAATGTCAGGTGGACGCGTCAACATGCACAAAATTTGTGAGTTAATGGTCATTGAATTACTTTCCGGTCAAATTGGTCGCATCACTCTAGAAACGCCAGAAATGTTGGTCATTGAAAAACAAGAAATGATCGATGCCGCTGCTAAAAAAATTGCTGACAAAGCCAAACGCAAGCAAAGTTTTAAAGACGGCTCATTAACCCCTGGTAAAAAAGACCGCAAAGAAAAGCGGGAAATTAAACGCCAAGAACAAAGTGAAAGAATGCGCGGTCAACGCTCTGGGAAGTAGTTTAGCTACGAGCGGTGAATGATTATCGTGCGAATGGTGATGAGATTCTGCATATAGACATGCTGCCTGTGCACTAACCCCAATTTTTTTTCGACTTACAATCTTGTTTCATCACATAAATACAATATGTAACTAATTGTAATATATTGCTTTTATTCTTATTTTTACATCTTTTTAAATAACAAGTTAATTATGGTTATCCAATTCACGTTAAATTGGTTGACAATATTTTCCTAAATTGGTTAGTATATGGATATTAAGGAATCGTTGTAGATCACGTTGGTTCATTTTTGTTTTTGATTGATTTGCATTATTAGATTGATCTACAAAGATTAGGTGCAGCTGGTTGCTTATGTTGAACGACACTCTGAGCCCAACGTGAACCACTCTCACACTCAGATAGACATATAATAACATTTTAGGAGTTAGATATGACCAAACCTACAATAGGTTTTATCGGCCTTGGCCTTATGGGCAGTAACATGGTTGAGAATTTACAAAAGAAAGGCTTTGAACCCATCGTTATGGATCTTAACAAAGACGCAGTTGCTGCGGTTGTTGCCCGTGGCGCAACTGAAGCAACTTCAGTTAAAGAACTCGCTGCAGCCAGTGATATCATCATGCTTTGTTTAACAACGTCTAAAGTTGTTGAAGCATTAGTATATGGTGAAGACGGTATCTTAGCCGGTATTAAAGAAGGCGCAGTATTAATCGACTTTGGTACTTCTATCCCAGCTTCTACTCGCAAAATTGGCGCTGATTTAGCCGCAAAAGGCGCTGGCATGATTGACGCACCATTAGGTCGTACTCCTGCACACGCTAAAGATGGCTTATTAAACATCATGGCTTCAGGCGATGCTGAAACATTTGCCAAAGTTAAACCTATCCTAGAAATGCAAGGCGAAAACGTATTCAACCTTGGCGCGTTAGGTTCAGGTCATACAACTAAACTTATCAATAACTTCATGGGCATGACAACTGTTGCAGCAATGTCACAAGCATTTGCAGTAGCTGAATTAGCCGGTGTTGATCGTCAACAATTGTTTGACATCATGTCAACAGGTCCTTCTAATTCACCATTCATGCAGTTTTGTAAAAACTACGCAGTTGACGGTGTGAGTGACTTAGGTTTCTCAATTGGTAACGCAAACAAAGATCTTGGTTACTTCCTACAAATGGTTGAAGATTTAGGGACTCGAGCACAAATTGCAGAAGGTACTTCAGCTAATTTACAAGCAGCATTTGACGCTGGTATGGCCAACGGTAACGTGCCTGAAATCTATGATTACTTCCTAAAATTAACTAAGTAATACAATAGATTATCTTCTGTTAAGCCTCTTTATTAGAGGCTTTTTTATACTGGCTTGTCTGCTATATTATGTCTTTGACATTAGATTTAATTACTATCGACAGCAATATGTATATTGGTCAAAAATACAGCTGGATTTTTTTTGCATTTTTGGTCATTCAAATTGGTTGACAAATATAGAGAGCAACGCTAGATTTTAACCATACCATTTATAAATAAACATTTTATTTATGTTTTCGTCCCCTAACGATGGGTCTCGATTACGTCACAATTAAGAGGAATCAATAATGAGTCAAAGTGAACATTTTTCATTTGGAAACGAAACTGAGATTGAAGATATTGGCGGTGGTTTAAAGCGTCAAATGTTAGGTTACAACCATGAATTAATGGCTGTTAAAATTTGGTTTGATAAGGGTGCTGAGGGTTATGTTCATGCGCATCGTCACTCTCAAGTATCTCATGTTGTTGAAGGTGAGTTTCACGTCAACGTCGATGGCGTCATTAAAGTGTTAAAAGCAGGAGATAGCTTTTTCGTTCCTCCTTTTGCTGATCATGGTGCAGTATGCCCTACTGGTGGTATTTTAATTGATGTGTTTAGCCCTCCACGTGAAGATTTCGTTGAAGGTTTAGACGCACCAGTATAAACATCGATGTCAGTGACAGCTAATTATTTGATCAAAATCAATACTGATTAAAATCCAATGACTACACTATTTATTGTTTTACGTTTGATATTAAACTCATAGTTAATAACACAATAGGTTAAGCCAATGGATACGTTAATTAAGATAGTAAATATAGCTGTGCTGACTAGTGCTCTTACCCTATCGGGATGCGCTACCCACAATGGTCCTAATGAACAATCAGGTATGATTGTGGGTAGCGTGTTGGGTGGCCTTTTAGGGCATAAACTCGCTAGCGGTAATGGCCGAACTGCTGCAACCATATTCGGTAGTATGATCGGCGCATCAATTGGTGGTTCAGTCGGTAAATCGATGGATGACACAGATCGTCTCAAAGTAGCTCATTCCTTAGAAAATATCCGTACGGGTGTGCCTAGTAGTTGGAAGAACCCAGATTCACAACGTCGGTATACGGTGATCCCAACCAAAACAACTGAAACCGCACAAGGTCCATGCCGCGAATATTCTCTTGAAGCAGTCATTGGTGGCAAAACTGAACAAATATACGGTGAAGCTTGCAGGCAAGCAGATGGCAGTTGGAAGATCATTAAATAATAATAGTGATAGATTCGGATACAACCTTCAATCTTGCTGTCCGTTTTTATCATTTATTTTTACTTCCTCTCTATTGTGTTCCTAAAATTTGCATCCATAATGATTATGCATTTTTACATTAAGGAATATTTATGCACACGCATCATTCAATTGCGTTATGCCAGCTAGGTCGCGAATTAGCCCTAGCGTCATTAAAACCATTATTACTCAACGATTTTTCCGCTCAGCAATATCGAGATGCATATCAGATCCAGATCGATGAGGGCGAAATTTGGCTATTTGATTATGGGATCATTGTTAGTTGGAATGTATCTCAAGCTGACCGTGAGTCATTTATTGATTCCATTGCCGCATATATTGTTGAACCTGCACAAAAAATCGCACTGGAACATTACAAATATACACTTAATGTCGATGCGCCTTTGAGCATTAAACATGATGTGATTAGTTTGCCTAATAATGACCCGCTAACACGACTTGCATTAAGTCATGCTTTTGCCCAGTCTTACAAATTATCATTTTTTGAAGATCAAGCGCAACGGGTCATCCAAGAAAATACCGATTTGTCCAAAACATTGGCTCACACAGGTGAGATCCCGTTAAATCGCAAAGAGTTAGCGAAACTCCGTGGTCGGTTATTTGCTACCAGTAGCGATATCATATTACACTTTAATCTATTGGATACGCCTGAGTTTTTTTGGGACTATCCTGAATACGAACCGATATACCAAGTAGGGTCGAAATATTTAGAATTAGCCCCTCGATTAGGTATATTGAATCATAAGCTAGAAACGATACAAACGTTGTTGGATATGCTTTCTCAGGAACAAAATCATAAACATTCTGCATTTTTAGAATGGATCATTATCGTGCTTATAGCCGTCGATATTTTGATTTATTTTTTCCCAAAAGAACTCATCTTCTAACCCAATAATCCGCAAACTATGGGTGTATCCAAATACCTTGGCACACCCATACTACTAAAGTCGTACAAAGCGTTTGTTATTAATTCGTTATCGTTGCCTAATAAACTGCATAACTATTAGGAAAAGAAACACATGAAAATTGAATCTCAAGTCTTACATCATGGCTTTAAATCTGATCCAACGACCAAAGCCGCCGCTGTTCCCATTTACCAAACCACGTCTTTTACCTTTGACGATACCCAGCACGGCGCTGATCTATTTGATTTAAAGGTACCAGGAAATATCTACTCTCGGATAATGAATCCGACAAACAATGTCTTAGAAGAACGTTTAGCTGCCATTGAAGGTGGCATTGCTGCACTATGTGTGTCGTCAGGTATGGCGGCAATTACCTATGCGATCCAAGCCTTAACCCAAGTCGGTGATAATATTATTTCTACCAGCCAGCTATATGGGGGCACCTATAATTTATTTGCACACACGCTACCGCGCCAAGGTGTAGAAGTTCGTATGACTTCGTTTGATGATCTATCGTCGATAGAAGAATTAATTGATGATAATACCAAAGCTATTTTTTGTGAATCCATTGGTAACCCTGCAGGCAATGTCGTCGATTTAGAAGCGTTATCTGACATTGCACATAGTTTTGGCATTCCGGTAATTGTCGATAACACAGTTGCTACTCCAGTATTATGTCGCCCCTTTGAGCATGGCGCGGATATCGTCATACACTCTTTAACTAAATATATCGGTGGTCACGGTACGACAATTGGTGGCGCGATTATTGATTCAGGACGATTTGATTGGGTCGCTAATAAAGCTCGTTTCCCATTATTAAATGAGCCTGATCCATCCTATCATGGTGTGGTATACACCGAAGCATTAGGTCCTGCTGCGTATATTGGTCGTTGCCGCGTAGTACCATTACGTAACACAGGCGCAGCCTTAGCACCGCATAGCGCGTTTTTATTATTACAAGGTCTTGAGACTCTGCCATTAAGAATGGAGCGTCACTGTGACAACGCTCAAGCCTTAGCGGAATACTTAAGCGAGCATGAACATGTCAGTTGGGTTAATTACGCCGGATTAGATAGCAGTCGTTATCATGCTACTTGTCAAAAAATGTCTCATGGTAAAGCATCTGGGATTGTCAGTTTTGGTATAAAATCAAATGATCCGATTGCCGCAGGCGGTAAATTTATCGATGCCTTAGATATGATTTTACGTTTGGTCAATATTGGTGATGCTAAATCACTCGCATGTCATCCAGCGAGTACGACTCACCGTCAATTAGATGAAAAAGAACTGGCTAGTGCCGGTGTATCACAGGACTTAGTTCGTATATCTGTCGGTATCGAACACATCGACGATATTATTGCTGATGTTGAACAAGCGATACAAAAAGCGGTTAGCTAAGATAAATCATGGATATCTGTTTGTTTCGTAGTGATTTTTAACGCAAAACACATTATGATTGCGTTAATCATTCTTCTATATATTACAGATATCCATGAGCCAACATTCTTTTGATGATGTACCTAACATTCGTGTCGATGCCTCTGATCGTTCCGTCCAAGCCCATAATCCCAATGGGACGCCCCCACCTGTAACAACCGTTGTCAAAACTAGCAACCAAGGCTTAGTCATTAGTGCATTGTTATTGGCACTGTTATCATCTGGTGCTGCCGGTTATTTACTATATAGCCAACAACAAAGCCAACTGGCTTTTGACAGTGCTACGGCACGTATCCTTGAATTAGAGAATCGTTTATCTGCTACCGGTGAAGAAATGGGTAACTCCACGGTCGCATTACAAGTAAAAGTCACAGAGTTAGCCAATCGCTTAGAAGAATTATGGCAACAAATGGATAAATTATGGGCATCAGCATGGCGTCGTAATCAATCTGAAATAAAAGATTTAACCAAAGTCGTTGAAGATAACCGCACCCAAGCGCAATCAAATGTTAATTCAGTTACTCAGTCCCTGAGCAAAGGTTTAGCCTCATCTGAAACCAAATTTGACGCGCTACAAAATGATTTTAATTCTGCGAAAAATGAAATTTTATCCGTGAGTATGGAACTTGAGACGATTAAACAAGGTTTGCTAAATGGGCAGGATGCTAATGTTGTCATCAATGAAAAAATTGCCATATTAGAGCAACGTAATACCGCATTACGTAGTCAAGTATCGTTGATTGAAAAGGCGATGGCGAGTAAATCAAGTCCGACCGGTGTTTAGGTCGAGCATCACTACTTGCACTCACAAAAATGTCATGATTACTTAACTACAGTGTCATGATTTTTTAATCGCAACGTCACATAAAATTGTTTTCCTATAAGAGAATTATTATCTCAAGACTTTAGGAAAACACATGAAAAAATCAATATTAAGTGTCGTCATCTCGGGTGCATTACTATTATCTGGTTGCACCTTGGAAGGTGACGATGGTGCTGTAGGTGCAACAGGTGCATCTGGACCACAAGGCATTCAAGGTTCACAAGGTAGCGCTGGAGAAAACTCACCAACAGGGATAGAACTTAATTTACTCGCTCGTGCCATCATCAATGTTGGTGGCGCAGCTGAAATCGTTCAATACCATAGTGCAAGCCAAGTGGCTTACGCCACCGATGGTACTGATAACACGATTGCTATGATGAATTGTGTGCACGTTTGTTTCCATCTAATTATCATCGTAAACATTTGGTAAATTTTAGGTTAGGAGCAATGAAAAAGTGCTCAATGAAACACCAAATATTCATTTCCGCTTCCTGTGAAACCTGTTAAGTACTTTTTTCCCTCGCAATTCATACACTAAATGTCTAAAATTGACAAAAAATAATAACAACGAGTTGTCATGCAATCCCCTTTATCAGTGTTAATTATTGGTGTCGGTGCCTTTACCCAAGGTCTAGCACAAACATTACAAGACGCAGGCGCCAACGTCATCGTCTGGTTAAGTCGCGATTATGGTCATTATGGCCCGCAACAAATCTGTTCGACCTATGATGAGCATGATTTTGCCTCCCCTATCGAATTATTAGGCACACACGCCTGTGACATCATGATCCCGATGTCGATTGATTGGGCCCAACAGCCTTGGGCTCGAGAATTGTGTGCACGTGTAGCCGTATTCTGTCCCTCTGGCGATGCGTTGTTAATTGAACGTGATCGTGCCTTTGCGCAACGCATTGGTGAAGATGCGGGCATTGTATTTCCACGCTCATTTGTCGCGCAAAATCGTCTAGATGCACAAAGTTTTTTAGATACCCATCCAGATCCTTATGTGATCAAAAACACCCTTTGTTCACCGACTAGCCCTATCCATACTATTGTGTGCGAAACCTTAGCAGATACACAAAGTTGGTTGGATAGGATTGATTATGCTGAAGGCGTCTTTTTTCAAGAATACATGGGACATAAAGAAGCGGGTCATATTGTATTTGTACAAAATGGAAACATCACCTCTTTGGTCAGTAACCAAGAATACAAACGCGCGTTTAACGGCAACATGGGAAAAATTGCAGGTGCGCCTTTGGGGGGATTGATTGAAGCAGATCCTAATGATAAATACGATTTAGCTAAAAAATTAATTGCGCCACTGCAACCGTGGCTTAAACAAGTCAATTATACCGGCCCATTGCAAGTGACGGCTATCCTCAAAAATAATATTTGGTCAGTCATTGAGTACAATTCTCGTTTAGGGGTAACTTGTGGACCGATGATCATGCGAATGCTCAACAACCCACTGGATATGCTGCGTGCCGTGATCGATGGCAGTAACTTTTCACCTGACTTTAATACTGATAAACCGATGGGATGTTCAATTACATTAGCAGGTTATGGTTATCCGTTTTTAGAAGTGACAGGTCCATCCTTCCCACTAACATTACCAACAGCATTGTCTAGCGATAAGGGTGATGTATGGCTTAATGAAGTCAAAGCAGGAAAACCACTCTCGCCATCTGAAGTGTTAGCCGATGGACACCGTTTACTAGATGTGAACGCCTTTGGTCAAGATAAAGACACAGCAGTAGCACGCGCATATGCGCTTATGCAGGATGTGGGTTGTTCAAATAGTTATTATCGCACCGATATTGGTAACTCCATGTGGCCACCCGGAGCCGAATAATGAAAGATAACAACACTTATTTAAAAACGAAGTCATCGAATCATTATGCAGGGATCCGCAGTGCATGGGTTGAAATTGACCATGCTCAGTTAATCAAAAACTTTGCATTAATTAACGCAGATACAACGCCGCATTTAAAAAAACTCTGTGTGGTTAAAGACCAGGCCTATGGGCATGGCGCAGTCGTTGTAGCTCAAGCTGCTGCTGCTGCCGGCTATGATTATTTAGCGGTCGAAACCATCGATGAAGCCATTGAATTACGCGAAGCTGACATAAGCCTACCGATACTGATTTTTGGCGAAGTCAGTGATGCCGAATTTGCAGCATGTTTGGCTTACCAAATCACGTGTTGTGTTAATGATATCGACAGAGCCACCCGTTTTAATGACATGGTAGAGGCCTATGCAGCGCAACATGATTCTTCTAGTTCTGCTGACATAAATTCAATCAATATCCACATTGAAATTGATACCGGTATGAGTCGTTGGGGAGTTCGCTGGGATGATGCACTGCCCGTTATTAAACATTTGCATGCACACTGCCCTTACCTCAATATTGAGGGGATCATGAGTCATTTTGCCATGTCAGATGAAGCTGATAAAACCTATGCTAATTTACAGCACAGTCGCTTTGTTTCAGTTCTAGAGGCGCTAGAACATACAGACATCAATATTGAGTTGGTCCACATGTCCAATACGGGTGGATTACTTGACTTACCCCATGCTCATTTTACTATGATCAGAAGTGGGATTTTGCATTTAGGTGTGTACCCGTCATTAGTGTGCAAACGCATCGAAGGATTAGCACCTGTGATGTCAGTAAAGGCAAGCATTCCCGCTTTACGGCAATTACGTGAAGGCGATCGTGTTGGCTATGGTATGCATTTTACCGCTACTAAACCAATGCAAATTGCTATCTTACCCATTGGCTATGGTGATGGTTACCCCCGAGTACGTAATGAGGGTTACGTACTGATTCATGGTGAACGCTGTCCCGTTGTCGGGGGGAATGCGATGGATGCAACTATGGTTGATGTGTCACATTTACCAGATGTGACGATTGGTGATGAAGTGGTATTGATGGGTGAACAAGGTGAGGAATGGATCGACCCACGCGATTTAGTCAAATGGAAAAAAACCGTGTGTTACGAAATTCTTACGGGATGGCGAGCGCGGTTGCCGAGAAAGTATATAGGTGACATGTAAATTCGGATTAGATATTAATGCAGTCTCTTTCAGCTTTATAAGCATCTGTCTTACTTCCGTATACGCGTTTATTTTTATCGTCATTCCCCCATAAAAAAAGGCGCTTAATCATTAAAATTAAGCGCCTTTTTAACGTTATTGCCAGTCTTAGCGACGAAGGCCTAAACGTTTGATCAGGTCTTGATATGCTTCAAGATTTTTACCTTTAAGGTAGTCTAACAATTTACGACGGGTAGAAACCATACGTAATAAACCACGACGTGAGTGGTGATCTTTTTTGTGAGACTTAAAGTGACCTTGAAGCTTGTTGATGTTGTGCGTTAACAAAGCAACTTGTACTTGAGGTGAACCAGTGTCGCCTTCTTTAGTTGCATAGTCTGCTACGATTGCAGCGATTTCTTGTGTACTTAGTGACATAATTATCTCCAGATAGAGTGAATGTAAACACAGCCAATCACTAATTCAGCCATGTCGAAGAGTCGCGTATTATACGGATGTTGTACAAGAACGCAAGTGAAGAATTAGAACAAGGACTAACTATATTAGTAATCCGGTTAAACATGATTCAGTAAGTAATCTCATTGAACACAATTATATCTCAGAAGCAATGACAACAACTTTTTCTCAAATTCTGGCTGGAAATCAAATTTCAAATGAAAACGCAACATTAACTTACCAGAGAATATTCAACCCTGAACAGACACAGCAACGCTTTATTGATATCCCTCCACCAGGTACACCACGTGAAGGAGATAAGCAAAATTTAATTTATAAATTTGAACTCAATGGGTTTATATATGAAGCAGACGTTTCAATGATTTATTACAAGGATCCTGAAACCGGTGCAACATACTGGTTAATCGAGAAACCCAGCGCTAAAATAATCGGTAAAGTAGATAAATTTAATGATGAGAAATAACTAATAAAAAAGGGCGTTTAACGCCCTTTTTTATTTTAGCAGTTAAGTTGCATATACCACCACCCGTTTAGGCTGCAATTGGCCATCGGGTTTAAGCTCGGCGACAGCATAAATCGTGCCGAACTCATCATATATTTTAACCTGTTCGAGCCCATCAGCAGACAACGCCATTGCTTTTACATCAACAACGCTCTCATCAACCACGGCAGGCGTAATCTGTTCAGGAATAAATGGCATACCCACTTTAACCCCAGTGATCTGAGTCGGTGTCGCGACGGTAGATCCTAACGCATATAATGGTGTATCCATAGGCAATAACAGAGGATCAATGAACGCATGGTGCTCACTCCCCTTATCAACACGATGTTCATTCACCATCGCTTGCAATGCATCCAGACTTAGCATTTTATCACTTGGATAACCCGCAACTTGAGAACGATGTAGACGACTGACATACGCACCACAGCCTAATACCTGTCCGATATCATCTACTAATGAACGAATATAGGTGCCTTTAGAACAGTGCACACGTAAATCAACTTCAACCCCTTCAATGCGTAATACATCAATAGCAAACAAGGTGATATCACGAGCCGGACGCTCGATTTCAATACCTTGACGGGCATACCAATACAATGGTTTACCTTGGTGCTTTAATGCAGAAAACATCGAAGGTATTTGTTTGGATGCACCCAAGAAGCTCAAACACGCTTGGGTGATTTCTTCAGGTGTAGATATCACTGGCAATGTCGAGACCACTTCACCATCGGCATCGGAGGTAGTGGTACGAATGCCCAAAGTTGCAGTCACTTCATAGGTTTTATCTGCATTGAGTAAAAACTGTGAAAACTTTGTCGCCTCACCTAAACAAATAGGCAACATACCACTGGCTAATGGATCAAGCGCGCCTGTGTGACCGGCTTTCGCCGCGCCATACATAGCGCGTACTTTCTGCAATACCATATTGGACGATTCACCAAGTGGCTTATCCAACAAAAACACACCGTTAATTGCACGGCCTTTACGACGACGTCCCATGCTTTACTCTGCGGGTTTGTTATCGTCAGAAGCATGGTCAGCATCTGTATGACTATCAGCATTGGTATCTGAATTTGCATTGCGCTTGGCTTCTTCTTCACGTGTTACTTGAGACACGATATTAGAAATACGCATGCCTTCAGTGATAGAACGGTCTTGAATAAATTTTAACGCTGGCGTGTTACGCATGCGCACACGACGAGATAACAAACCACGAACAAAGCTTTTGCCTTCTTCTAATAACGCCATCGACGCTTTGACTTTTTCTTCGTCCATTTCTAAAAATGTAACATAGATTTTTGCATGAGCAAGATCACGAGAGATCTCAACACCCGATACCGTAACCATACATAAGTCAGGAGCTTGATGTTTAAATTCTTGATTTAAAATGCTCGCAATTTCTTTATGTACTTGCTGCGAGACTCTATCGGTACGCGAAAATTCACGAGCCATAATATATATCCTATCTGTGATCGACTTAATTTGAAGCGATCTATATAAACGAAAACGGAGGCAAAGGCCTCCGTCTTAACTAATTGTTATAACGGTGAATTAAAGTTCACGCGCCACTTCAACGATTTCAAATACTTCGATTTGATCGCCTACTTTAACATCATTGTAGTTCTTAACGCCGATACCACATTCGATACCTTTCTTCACGTCTTGAACATCATCTTTAAAGCGACGTAGTGATTCAAGCTCACCTTCGTAAATGACAATATTATCACGTAATACACGGATTGGGTTACTACGTTTAATGACACCTTCAGTGACCATACAACCTGCAATTGCACCAATCTTCGGCGATTTAAACACATCACGTACTTGAGCTAAACCAATGATTTCTTGTCTAAATTCAGGGGCAAGCATACCGCTCATCGCTGCTTTGACTTCATCAATCAGGCTATAGATAACAGAGTAATAGCGTAAATCAATTTCTTCAGCTTCGATAATACGACGCGCAGTTGCATCAGCACGAACATTAAAACCAACGATGATGGCACTTGATGCTGCCGCTAGTGACGCATCAGTTTCGGTAATACCACCAACACCTGAACCAACAATATTCACTTTTACTTCGTCTGTCGATAAGTTTGTTAGTGAATCAGCAATCGCTTCAATCGAACCTTGTACGTCAGCTTTAAGTACCACGTTAAGTTCAGATACATCACCCGCTTCCATGTTCGCAAACATGTTTTCGAGTTTCGCTTTTTGCTGTTTAGCTAGTTTAACTTCACGCTGTTTGATTGAACGCTTAGAAGCAACTTCACGTGCTTTACGCTCGTCGTTAACTACTAATGCATCTTCACCAGCAACAGGAACACCTGATAAACCTAATACTTCAACCGGGGTAGATGGGCCAGCAAATTTAACATCATTGCCGTTTTCATCGCGCATAGCACGAACACGTCCGTATTCAAGACCACATAATAAAATATCACCAAGCTTTAATTCACCTTCTTGGATCAATACAGAAGCAACCGGACCACGACCTTTATCAAGACGCGATTCGATGACTAGACCACGACCAGGACCGGTAGGTACTGCACGGAAATCTAACATTTCAGCTTGTAAGTTAATCGCTTCGAGTAATGAATCGATTCCCATACCCGTCTTAGCAGAGACATTGACGAATTGATGCTCACCGCCCCACTCTTCTGAAATAACTTCAATTTGAGATAACTCAGTCTTAACGCGATCAAGATCAGCAGATTCTTTATCCATCTTATTCACAGCAACAATCAAAGGTACACCAGCCGCTTTAGCATGCTGAACCGCTTCTTTAGTTTGTGGCATGACACCATCATCTGCTGCTACTACAAGGATAACGATATCGGTAGCCGTTGCTCCACGAGCACGCATTGCAGTAAAGGCAGCGTGCCCAGGGGTATCTAAAAAGGTAATTTTACCGTTATCAGTTTCAACTGAATAAGCACCAATGTGCTGAGTAATACCGCCTGCTTCACCATCTGCAACCTTTGCACGACGAATGTAATCAAGTAATGACGTTTTACCATGGTCAACGTGACCCATGATAGTGACTACAGGAGCACGAGGGGTTTTAACACCACCAGTTGCATCTGCAATTAATTCATCTTCAAGGGCATTGTCATTGACCAACTCATATTTATGACCCATTTCATCAACCACTAATACCGCAGTATCTTGGTCAAGAATTTGGTTAATCGTCGCCATCTCACCCATTTTCATCATGGTTTTAATAACTTCGTTGGCTTTAATTGCTAACTTGCTGGCTAATTCACCAACAGTGATCGTTTCGCCAAGTTTAACAATGCGTTCAACAGGAGCTGCAGGTTTATTAAAACCTTGTTTGAGGTTTTCACCCGCTTTTTTCTTCTTACGACGACGTGAACCACGTTCGACTTTTAAATCAGCATCATCTTCAGCTTGTTGCGCATAACGGTTTGAATGCACATGCACTTCTTCTGCTTCTTGTGCTTTACGACGTTCTTCTTCTTCTTTCCAACGACGTTCATTTTCTTCAGCTAATTTACGAGCTTCATCAGCCGCTTTTTTCGCATCTTCTTCAAGCTTGCGTTGAGTCTCGTCTTCTTGTTGTTTACGTAATTTTTCAGCGTCTTTACGAGTTTGTTCTTGAGCGGCCTTTTCTTCTGCCGTCATTTGCGGTTCATTTTTCTTACGCTCTTCCGCATCTTTTTTCGCTTTTTCAGCACGGGCAATTTGCTCGGCTTCTGCTTGTTTACGTGCTTCTGCAGCTAAACGTACTTTTTCTTCAGCAGCTAACTTTGCAGCTTCTGCTGCTTGTTGCTCTGCTTCAAGCTTAGCTTGTTCGGCAGCTTGGCGCGCTAATTCTTCAGCCGCTATTTTTGCTTCATCTTCTGGTGAACGCTTAACAAAAGTACGTTTTTTACGTACTTCAACTTTAACATTTTTCGATTTACCTACCGATAATGTACTTGTCGTTTTACGTGTCAACGTCATTTTAGTTGGCGTGACATTACCATCACTGCCATGTGACTTTGCTAAATGATCAAGCAATTGCTTTTTTTCAACTTCAGTGACTTTATCACCGATTTTTTTAGTTAAGCCAGCGTCTTTAAACTGTTGAACTAAGCGATCAACGTTGGTGCCTATATCACCCGCGAGCTTTTCTATGGAAACTTCAGACATTACCCTCTCCTCTATGTCGACCGTGATTACTCTTCGTTGAACCACTTAATATTACGTGCAGCCATAATAAATTCACCTGCGCTTTTCTCATCAAGCCCTTCAATATCACAAATCTCATCGGTACCTTGTTCGGCTAACTCTTCTAAATCAGTTACGCCTTGTTTAGCTAACGCGACCGCAATTTCAAGGGTCATGCCAGCAAGATTTAACAACTCTTCTTTTGGCTCTAATGATTCCTCATTGGCCAACGCTTTGGTGGTTAGATACGCACGAGCACGGTTACGCAGCTCTTCGATAATATCTTCATCTAACCCTTCTATTTCTAGCAGTTCACTTACCGGAACATAGGCAATTTCCTCTAATGAGGTAAAGCCTTCATCCGCTAATACGCCAGCAAATTCTTCATCAATTTCTAATCCTGCAACAAACACATCAATGACTTGAGAACTTTCATCTTTCTGTTTTTTCTCTAAATCTGCAACGGTCATGACATTGAGTTCCCAACCAGTCAACTGGCTAGCTAAACGCACGTTTTGACCAGATTTGCCGATTGCTTGTGCTAGATTCTCTGGTTCAACAGCAACATCCATCGTCATGGTGTCTTCATCAGCAACAATGCGGGCAACTTCTGCTGGTGCCATTGCATTGATAACAAATTGTGGTGCTTCTTCATCCCACAATACGATATCAACTCGCTCACCGCCTAATTCACTTGAAACTGCTTGAACACGAGAACCACGCATACCAACACAAGCGCCAATTGGGTCTAAGCGTTTGTCATTGGTTTTTACCGCTATTTTAGCACGTGAACCTGGATCACGAGCCGCAGCTTTAATTTCTAATGTTTCTTCCGCAATTTCTGGTACTTCTAAACGGAACAATTCAACAATCATGTCAGGGTGGCTACGCGAAATAAATAATTGCGCACCTTTTGCTTCTGGACGTATTACATATAGTAAACCACGAACACGATCACCTGGACGGAAATTTTCACGTGGTAACATATCATCACGGTAAATAACGCCTTCAGCATTGTTACCTAAGTCGATAAGGATGTTATCGCGATTTACTTTTTTAACCGTACCCGTCACTAACTCACCAACACGATCTTCATATTCGGCAATCATTTGTTCACGTTCAGCTTCACGAACTTTTTGGAAAATAACTTGTTTCGCTGTTTGTGTCGTAATACGGTCAAATTTAATTGATTCGATTTGTTCTTCAACAAAATCACCTAGCTGAATGTCAGGCTCATCAATTTGTGCGGCTGAAATAGTCATCTCTGCGTATGGGTTTTCTTGTTCTTGGTCATCAGCAATAACTAACCATTGACGAAATGTATCAAAATCGCCTGTTGTGCGGTCAATAGCTACACGCACTTCAATATCGCCTTGATTTTTCTTTTTGGTGGCAGTAGATATTGCTATTTCAAGGGCTTCAAAGATTTTTTCTTTGGGTACTTGTTTTTCATTTGAAACCGCTTCGGCAACTAATAAGATCTCTTTACTCATGATACTCTATTCCTATTTTGATGAACCTAGTCAAAGACCGGGACAAGATTACCTTTTTCAATATTCATTACAGCCAACGTATAAGATTGACCATCAACTTCAACCACAATGTTATCATTATCACATGATACCAAGGTGCCCTTAAAATTTCTTCTATCATTTAATGGCATACGTAAACGCACTGCCACGACTTCACCAACGATAGCTGCATAATGTGCCGCTTTAAATAATGGACGATCCATACCGGGAGAAGAGACTTCTAAATTATATTCGGTATTAATTGGATCTTCTACATCCAATATTGCGCTGGCTTGCTGTGATACATCTGCGCAATTTTCAACACTGATACCTTCAGGGTGATCAATGAATAAACGCAAGGTAGAATGCTTACCGGCTCTAACAAATTCTACACCTACCATTTCAAATCCTAATGATTCGGCTGCTGGTGTAAGCATTTGAGTTAATTTTTGTTCAATTTGTGACAAAACACGACTCCATAAATAAAAAAAGAGCATTAAAGCCCTTTTAAGTATCGCGAAAACGAAAAAAGCCCCTTACAAGCAGGGGCTTTTTATATTGTTGGACCCTAGTCCACTATACTTTCAATTGCACCTATGCTCAACGAGCATTTTACAAAAAAGTGGTTGCGGGAGCAGGATTTGAACCTACGACCTTCGGGTTATGAGCCCGACGAGCTACCAGACTGCTCCATCCCGCGCTTGAAACTGGTTTGTTTGGGGAAGTTTGTTTCCCCTCTCAAGTGGTGCGTATTATACATAGCCCTGAGATGCGTGCAACCCATATTTGCAATTAAATTTATAATAAATACCACCTGGCTATTTAACCAACGATTACTTAAACATTTCCATCTTATTTGCTAGTTTTATGTCCAACTCACTAATCCCACCTACGTCATGAGTCATTAATTTCACGTCAACTTTGTTGTATATGTTCGCCCATTCAGGATGATGATTCATTTTTTCTGCCCAAATCGCCATTTGTGACATCCAACCAAATGCTCGAATGAAGGATTTAAATAAAAAAGTCTTCGTTATTTTGCCATCTTGCAATTTCCATTGTTCATTTTCTGGTAACGAAGCGTTTAATTCCAGAAGAGCTGATTCAATTTGGGCTTGGGTTAATTTCTCAATCATTAGTTTTGTTCTTACATTATTTTGTCTTCAGTCTTTATTATTAACTACTTCTGACTCGAACAGATCACGTTTTGTTATCATTTTATTAAATAATAGACATTTTCATTAATAGCTATTAGTATTTGTTATAGTTAATCCCGTTATACATAATCAAAACTAATAAAAAATCAACTAAGAGCCTTATATGAACTTACACCGTATTGATTTAAACCTGTTTGCTGTCTTTGATGCTATTTATACTGCGGGGAGTTTAACTAGGGCAGCGGATGTGCTGTGTATTACCCAACCCGCAGTCAGTAATTCACTGGCGCGCCTTCGTGACATGCTTAATGATCCTCTATTTGTCCGAACAGGACACAGCATGACACCTACACCTGTGGCTCAAAACATCATTGTTCCTGCTCGCGCTGCATTAGAGTTATTGCGAAAAAGCGTACAAGAAAGTCATACCTTTGATCCATTAATAGCTGAAAAACAATTTAATTTTGCTAGTCGTGACCTATTAGAGGTTAGTATATTGCCGCGTTTACTGGCACATTTAGAAGATGGTTCGCCTAATATTACGTTGGCTAATTTTGAGATCTCACGCTCCAAAGTCGTTTCAGAAATGGCTAATGGTAACTTAGACTTTTTTGCGGATGCCTCTACTTTCACAGATCCTCATTTGCATAAAGCCTGCATTGCAACTGACAGATATGTTGTATTGGCACGTAAAAATCACCCTAAATTAAAAAATGGCTTAGATTTAGAGACTTTTTTGGACATGAATCATATTAATGTCACCTATCGACATGATGGTTCGAGTGCCGTTGATGTTGTGTTAGATAATTTAGGGCACAAACGTTGTATCAAATTTCATTCACAACATTTTCTAACTGTACCGAGTGCGTTAGTCAAAACCGATATGGTCGCTTGTATGCCGTATCATCTAGCTAAACATTATGATTTGGCCATGTATGAAATGCCAATTGATATGCCTGCCATGGAGTATTTTTTATACTGGCACGTATCGATGAATGAAGATCATGCTCACCGCTGGATGCGTGAACAAATTATGGAAGTCGCTAAAGCCTATCATCACGTTTAACTAGTTATGGTTTGATTTAACTCGAATAAAAAACCCAGCCTAGCGCTGGGTTTTTACATTTTTGATGATGTTTTAGTGTACAACCAACCTGTTATTAACTTACGTTAAACAACGCCTCAGGCATACTCATTAAGTTATCAGATCCCGAGCGAATAGAAGACACATGGGCTCTGGTACGCGTTAATATGCGGTCAAAGTAAAATTGGGCGGTATGCAATTTAGCCTGATAAAATGCTTGATTTCCTTCCCCTGCATCAAGTTTTTGTTGAGCAACCACCGCCATCTGTAACCACATATAGCCAACAACTACATAACCAGAGTACATAAGATAATCAACCGATGCAGCACCAAGCTCATTGGGATTTTGTTGTGCTGATTTAGCAATATCAGCCGTTAGCTGCTGCCATTCATCGCAATGAGATTGAATCGCGTTTGCCATCACATTAAATTGTTGTTGGTCACGAATACTATGACAATAAGTTAAAATTTCAGTCTGAACAATATTAAGTAACTCGCCTTTTGACCCCATGATCTTACGAGCAAGTAAATCCATCGCTTGAATACCCGTGGTACCTTCATACATTGTACAAATACGCGTATCCCTTGCTAATTGCTCCATGCCCCACTCCGCAATATAACCATGCCCACCGTAGACTTGCATACCATGTGAGGTAGATTCTAACGCCGTTTCAGTTAAAAATGCTTTAACAATGGGTGTGAGGAGTGACAATTTATTATCTGCTATTTGTTTCGTTTCAGCATCGGTACCATATAATGTTTCATCAACTAATTGCATGCAATAAATAGCAAGTGCGCGATTGCCTTCTGCAAAGGCTTTTTGAGTAAGTAACATACGACGAACATCCGGATGCACTATAATAGGATCAGCAGGACCTTCGCTGTTTTGTTTACCTGTCAACGCTCGAAATTGTAAACGGTCTTTCGCGTACGCTAATGCCCCTTGAAACGATGCTTCCGACGCAGATAAGCCTTCTAACCCAGTACCGATGCGAGCAATATTCATAAAGGTAAACATGCAATTCAAGCCACGATTTTGCTCGCCAATTAATACACCTGTGGCTTCGTCAAAATTAATAACACAAGTCGCACTGCCTTTAATGCCCATTTTATGCTCAATTGAACCACATTTAACGGTATTTCTTTCACCTTTATTACCTTGTGCATCAACGTGATATTTAGGTACTACGAATAATGAAATACCACGAGTGCCTTCTGGCGCTCCAGGTAAGCGTGCTAAGACAATATGTACAATATTTTCTGACATATCATGTTCACCCGCAGAAATGAATATTTTGGTCCCGGTTAGTTTATAGGTGCCATCATCATTGGGTTCGGCTTTACACTTGAGCATGCCTAGATCAGAACCACAATGGGGTTCCGTTAAACACATTGTGCCGGTCCAAGTGCCTGCGACAAGATTATGTAAAAACATTTCTTTTTGAATATCCGAACCATGTGCCTTTATGGTATCAATACAGCCTTGTGATAAACCAGGGTACATTGCCCATGAATGGTTAGCACCAGAAAACCATTCAGCCATTGCCGATGCTAATGAGTAAGGTAATGCCTGACCACCATATTGTTCTGGGTGCGCCATTGATGGCCAGCCTCCCTCGACATATTTTGCATAAGCTTCTTTAAAACCCGTTGGCGTTGTGACCTCTCCGTCATGCCACTGACAACCTTCTTGATCACCAATGGCATTAATTGGCGCGAGCACTTCTTCTGCAAATTTGGCTGCTTCAGCGTAGATTGCATCCACCAAATCAGGCGTTGCATCGGCAAAGCCTAATCGCTGGTAATGCGCTGCGAAATTAAATACTTCATTCATAACAAACAAGGTATCAGTTTTAGGTGCTTTATAATTTTGCATAATGCCGCTCTCTTTATGATTAATATTGATACATCTGCTGAAAACAGGGATGGTTATATACTAGGGGAGCGACCAAATTTTGCATACTTTATTGCCGTTATGATTGCCTATTAGTCTAGATAATGACAAAGAGTAATTAAGGTGTGATGACTAATTTACCCTTTACAGCACGTTGGTTCAGATTCAGTAATGCTTGCACTGCTTGATCCAATGGATAAGTTTTATCAACGTGAACACTGACATCACCTGACACTAACCAGCCAAATAATTCTTTCATATTTTGCGCGAAAACTTGTGGTTCATGTTGCGTGAACGAGCCCCAGAAAACACCAACAACAGAATAACCTTTAACTAATGCTAAATTAACCGGGAACTGAGGGATCTGGCCGCTAGCGAAGCCGACAACCAGTAAACGTCCGTTCCATGCCATAGCTTTGCTGCATTGAGTAAATATATCTCCACCAACACATTCATACACCACATCGACTCCTCGTTTATTGGTAATCGCTTTGGCCGCAGCAGTTAGATCTTCTCGGGTGTAGTTGATTCCAAAATCAGCACCATGCGCTTTGGCAAATGCAATTTTTTCATCACTCGAACAGGCAGCAATAACAATCGCCCCCATTTTCTTTGCTATTTGCACAGCAGCAATACCGGTACCGCCGGCAGCGCCAGTGACAAGTACCGTTTGCCCTGGCTGTAATTGCGCGCGCTGCTTTAAACCGTGATGTGCTGTTGCATGCGCCGTAATCAAGCCGGCGGCAGAAGTGAAATCGACGGCATCCGGTAACGGCATAACATGTGACGCTTTACAACAAACATATTGCGCGTAGCCCCCAAGAACACTCAAGCCAACGACCCTGCACCCTGCTTGCAAATAAGAAACGTTTTCGCCTACCTGAATGATCGTACCCGCTACTTCATTCCCAGGGATAAACGGATGCGGAGGCTTCATTTGATATAAACCTTGGACTAATAGACCATCAGGGAAATTGACGCCCGCGGCCTCTACTTTGATTAGTATTTCGTCGGATTTAGGTGTTGGGATAGGCATCGATTCTACAACTAATTGTTCAATCGGTCCGAATTCATGGCAGACAACGGCTTGCATGGTTCCACTCATTTTGATTAGTCCTTGGTAGTGTAAAATATTGTTATTTTATGAATAAGTCAGTAACGCTTTGTTCGCTTGCAACTCTAAATGACCGATTTGATTAAAACTGGTTTCAAGCATATGACTGGGGCTGACTAAATATTGATGGAAACTGGCATTTCTAATTTGTAAATTCATATCCACAAGTTTGTCGACTGATAATCCAAGCACATGCCCTTTAAGCATCGCAATTGCACCACCCGAGGTCGCAACAAGTATATGTTGCGCATTGGGGTGCTGGGTAATAGCATGTTTAACGCCAGCGACAACTCTATGTTGAAATGCTTGCCAAGTTTCTGGTAAATGTAGTAACTGGTTGTTTGACCAAGCTAACATGGCTTGTTTTAGTAAACGATAAAAATTCGAGCGAGGCGCATCTTTGCAAGGTAATGTCTCTCCAGAAAATGCCAAGTAAGCCGCAACCACAGCTTCAAAGTCAAATTCGTCAAAATTTGGAATTTGATTAAAGTGTGTTGACACGTCCATGCCATTCAATATTTGTTCCGCCGTCTCATGGTGGCGTATCATATTACCGGTATAGATTGCATCAAATTGATAATCAATTTTTTTAAAATACTCACCTAATAAACGGGTTTGTTCATGACCTAATTCGCTGAGCTTATCATAGTTATCGCTACCATATGATGCCTGACCATGTCTGACAAACGTAATTTTTTGCATGCTCACATCCTGTTTTTTGTTGTTATCATTTTGTTAGTGTAAAAAATTTTTTCGCAAAATAAGAATTTTGTTCATGAATGATGATTCATCACTCACACGTTTATTGTTTTGTATCAATATGTGAAAGTGACTATTTGAGTATTGTACCTCTTTACTATTAAAATTAGGTTCGTACATGTCATCCCTTGCTCAGAAAATCATACCATGCACAACATCACATTTGGCTCTTCCCGCATATGTTGATATTCAAAGCCTGTATGAACGCCATGTTCCTCGCTACACCTCATATCCTACTGCGGTTGAATTTTCAGATGGGGATTTTAATACACCGGTGTTAGCCAGTCTAAACACTCAGCATCAGCCTATATCACTGTATATTCATATTCCATTTTGCCAATCGTTATGTAACTACTGTGGGTGTAATAAACGTATTACTCAAGATAAAAGTAAAGCTGATATCTACCTTGATTATTTAGCTAACGAAATGCGCCAAATAAGCGCTGTTTCGCCATCATTAAAAGTTAGCCATATTCATTATGGTGGCGGTAGTCCGAGTTTTTTGACGCAAGCACAACATAGTCGTTTGTATGAGTTAATTAATGCGAACTTTATGTTATTAGAAGGGGCACAGCAAAGTATCGAGTGCGATCCTCGTAATCTAACTCCCGACTACATCCAACATCTAGCAAATTTGGGTTTTCGTCGATTAAGTCTGGGCGTGCAAGATGTCAATGCAACAGTACAACAAACCATTAACCGCATTCAATCAACTGAGCATATAGAAGAGTGTCTCGCTAGTGCTTATGCCAGTGGCTTTACTTCTATTAATTTAGATTTAATTGTCGGATTACCTGAACAAAATACGAGTACGATAGAAGAAACATTGTTAGCCGTTCAGCGCTTTAATTGTGAGCGTATTTCAGTCTTTAATTATGCCCATTTACCTGCACGATTTCCGTCTCAGCGTAAATTTGAAAAAGCTAATATGCCTACTATTGCCGAAAAAAAAGCAATGACGCAACAAATAGCAAAAGGATTATCAGCGCTAGGTTATCAAAAGATTGGGCTTGATCATTTCGCTAAACACGACGATACATTAACTAAAGCACTTGAAGCCGGTACCTTATCTCGTAATTTTCAGGGTTATACCAGTGATAACAATGATCAGATCCTCGGCTTAGGGGTCAGCGCCATTTCTAATATTGGCAATACTCGGTCACAAAATAATGTCGACTTAGCAAAATACTATGAACAAATCACACAATCTCAATTACGTCATCGTGGTATGTCACTGAGTCAAGACGACCTGTTTCGCGGACAAATAATAAGTCAACTGATGTGTAATTTCAGTGTCGACCTAACGCACGTCGCTAAGCCGTTTCACCTAAACATCGATACCTATTTGCACAACGAACTGGCACAATTGCAGGCATTATCCCAGTTAGACGTTTTGACACTTGAGGCTAATAAAGTGTCAGTTAATCAGGATCACCGACCATTAATACGTGTTATTGCAAGCGTCTTTGATCGCTATTTACAATCGCATCATTCATTTTCCAGCGTCATCTAAAATCCTAATAAATGTATTACGTTGATGGTGTTTTGCGATAGCTCGAGTAAGCGCTTCTGTTGTACCCGATACAGCAACATACGAACGTGCTCTTGTAATACCGGTGTAAATTAACTCTTTAGTTATCCCTGCACTTTCATCTGGCGGGAGTATGATGAATACCTTATCAAATTCGCTACCTTGAGTTTTATGGATTGTCATGGCATAAAGTGATTGTACCTCCGGTAATCGATAGGGTGAAATAGCTAGAGGAGGCTGTTTCCCACGGTCAATATAAGCTGTTAATACATTTTCGTCATTCAGTAATACTACCCCTGAATCTCCATTAAACACTCCTAATTGCGCGTCATTTTGGGTAATCAAAATTGCCCGCCCATGATACATCCCATTCACCGATTTTTTGCTGGTATCATATATTTGCTTTAACAGATACTGCTCAATCTGATAATTAATGCCAGTCACGCCAAATGGCCCCTTACGAATGGGCGTGAGGATCCTAAATTGTTTAAGCTGTTCGATTGCTAGAACCGGATCGGTGCAGATGAGTAATGATTCATAATAGGCTTTAGTTAATGCCATCACACATTGTGCTGTTTTGTCTTGAAGTATCTGTGCTAGATTCTCATCCAGTTGAGTCTTTTTCAGCAATAACGGTTCCGCTAGCAGTGCAATGTTCGGTTCAGTTGCTACCCATTGCATTTGCACAGCATCAAGTTTAGTCAGCATGGTGCGAGTAGCATTGTTATAAATGGCGTTAGCGACTTCATTGATTCCTTTATTAGAACGCATATTGTGCACTAACGTTGTGGCATAATTGGTTCTAGCACCATTTTTTTCATTAGTTTCCACACTTAAATTTGATCCTAATTCAGGACTAAATGAATCAATCCATGCACATAGCTCGGGCGAAAAAACATTCTCTGATTTCGGCATTAAATCATGTAAAACAGCCCCACTTTCTACCGATGGAAGCTGAGCTGTATCGCCGATTAAGATAATTCTAGTATCAGTACGACAGGCACTCAGTAAACGGTAAAATAATGCAGTATCCAACATTGAAGCTTCGTCGACGACTAATAAATCATACGGCAAAGGATGAGTCGCATTATATCGTGCTTCACCTGAGCCTTTGCGGATACCTAATAAGCGATGAACCGTGGTGGCTTGTTCGGGGATCATTGCTAAAAGTGTCAGTGCAACTGATTGGTTAGCTAAAGTGGAAACTTCATTGATGAGCGATTCAGATACTCGTTGTGCAGCTTTACCTGTAGGTGCACAAAGAGCAATAGTCATCGTCGTTTTTGCTTGCGCTAAGAGCATTAAAAGCGTCCTTAACACGGTGTAAGTTTTACCGGTGCCAGGACCCCCGTTAATAATATAAAAAGGTTGAGTCAATGCTGCAATACTGGCAATTGATTGCCAAGGGTTACTGTTAGGATCAGGGTAAAGCTGAGGAAACAATTGTAAAGCTTCGGGAGTTATTGTTGATATCTGCGTGCAAATTCGTTTCGATATATTTTGTGATATATATTGCTCGTACTCGAACACTTTTTGACTAAATAACCGATTATCCTGCACTACCAATAAATGACCATGAATAGGGTGCTGCTGCATTTGTTGCACGACCCGAATAATTTGTGGCAGTTCAGGAAACCGATAGCCGGTTTTGATCGGAGTATTGTCCTGTTTTGAAAGTAAATCGTCATTACTTTCCACAAAATAACAATGGTCAGCTAAATCAGTTAAATTGACATAACTATGCCCTTGGCACTGTGCTTCTTGTAATGCCAGCAATAATGCACATGCCGTTTGTATATCGGGGGATAACGAATGAGCTCTTAAGGCATCATTATCAAAGTATGCTGTTAGTTGAGTTTTAATCAATGCAATATCTAACTCATGTGCCGATAAATGTTGAGTAAAGTGATTTAAGCTCATAACCTGTGCTCCTGGGGACCTGTCTCACAAGCAAAAGCAGTGTTTAATGCAGCTATATCTTGTTGCGTAATATGGCGGTAATACACCCCATTGTTCGGTAGAGCATTAGGCGACATTCCGCGTAAGTAAAAATAATAAACCCCACCAAGATGAATTTGAGGATCGTAATCCTTAATGTGTTGCGATAACATTTTGTGTAGCACCCAGGTATAGATCAGATACTGCAGATCGTACTGGTGAGATTGGATGTCATTCAATAATGCGTCATGAGAATAATCACTCAATGCATTTCCTAAGTGAGTAGACTTATAATCCGCCACGTAATATTTGCCATCAACTGTAAAGATTAAATCAATAAAACCTTGCATCATCCCTTGCAATTGTCGTTGAACAGAAGCAATTGATACAGCCATACCACGATGTGTTGCTAGTAAATGAGTCAAGGATCCAATTGATATGTTTTCTAGAGGAAAGTAAAACTGTGGCTCTCTAAGCGTTTGTCGCTGCGTTAACTGTTGTAACGAAAAAGAAGCGTTATGATGCGGGTTATGTAACGGAGTACGAACAATTTCGTTCAGCCACTCGATCACCGCATCGGCATGTTCGCTATCGTTTACCAAATGCGTTTTGAATTCTTGTTTCACTACATCCTCATCAAATGCTTCAGTAAAGTCACTTTTTTCTAGAATTTTATGTAACAGCTCACCTGCCCCAGCCCCTTTAGTTAAGGTAAACCGAATTTCATCGGAAACTGATTTATTAACGTTAAGTGAAGCTGCAGCCTTGTCATCTCCATGCGACTTCTCATTCAAATCAACTTGTACATTTTGTTTTAGTAATTTTGTATATGAATATACTTGCCATTGGGATTGGGTTTTCCCATCATAGGTTAGTGCACTTAATAACGTTGGATCTTCTGTAAATTCCATTCGTGGTACATTAATTTGACTCTGTACATCATGGTAAGCAAAGGTATTGGGTTCATGAGCTGCGAGTTGTTGCATATACTCATTGGTGTTTAACTGCAAAGGTACTGCAACTTGAGACAGAACATAATGTATCGCAGAGTTACTAAAATGATGAATATCTTGATAGCCTAAATAACAACGATGAGCAGCTCGCGTTATAGCAACATATAAAATACGAATCGTTTCGCGACTCAGTTGCTCTATTTGCTGGGCTTCAATATGCGGTACCCGACCTAAAAAATGCCGTTTGGTTTGTGTTTCTTTATCGTAATAAGTACAAAATTTATTACTATCAGAAATTAATTTTTCTTTACCGAAACTATCAAACGGTACAAATACTATCGGATATTCTAACCCTTTGGATCCATGAATCGTGACGATTTTAATCAACGCATCATCCGACTCAAGCCTTTGGCAATAACTATCTGCATCGTTTTGTTGAGCTAATTTTTCATATAAAAATGTTACTGTCATTGTTACCAACGAATTAGTACGCTCTACTTCATTCAGTATTTCTGCCAACTGCATGTAATTAGAAATAATGCGTTCTGCGTCGTCACCGTGACCATAAATTTTGAAATGTGTTTTTAAAACAAAAGTGAGCATGGCCATGACGCCATCTCGTTGCCATCGTTGTAATAAATCGAACGCTTTAAGTTTATTAGCATCGATTGCATTAGGATCGTCTTCAATGGTAGATAATGACTGACGTTCAAGTCCAAATAAGTCGGTACCGAGCAGTGCTTTGAATGCGCGGTCTTGATTGTAATTTAGTACCCCATTGAGAAAACGGTACATGTTAGTTGCTTGGTTAGACGCAAAAATTGACGTTCTGTCGCTTAAAATCACACTATTTAAACCGCTAACTGCAAAAACTTTTTTGATTATTTGCCCCTGGGCTCGGTTATTGACTAATATCGCGATATCCGCTGGCGCTACCAACCTGTCTCCTAAACGAACACTCGTTATTAACCGTTGAACTTCTTGTGCAACCCATTGAGACATTAATTTAATGGCTGTAAATTTATCTTTCGCTACAGGGTGTTCTGGGTCGACTTGATTAGCCGAAAGAGCAAAGAAATGAGTCCCGGATTGCGACATAGAATCGAGTAAAGGGGTATTGTTTGCTTTGGCTTTTGGAGTTGCCAAAATCCAATTATACTGTATACCATAATCAAATAGTCCATGTTCTGGAGTAGGCTGAGCAATGACGCTAGTGGCATTATCATGACTGATTGATGTTTGCTGTTTGGCCCGAGATCCCGCCCATTTCTGCATATCATCAATCCGATGATTGGGTATTTCAAGACCGTAAAACAAGGCATTGTAACCATTGACAACCGACGCAGTTGAACGATAGTTAGTATCCATACTCCAATGGTGCTTAGCATCCTTCACCGCTTTAAGATACGTAAACACATCACCACCTCGAAACCCATAAATAGCTTGCTTAGGATCACCTATCATCAATAACATAAAACGAGGATCGTTGATGGGATAAACATGTTGAAAAATAGCATATTGATCAGCATCGGTATCTTGAAATTCGTCAATTAATGCAATTGGGTATTGCATCTGAATTGAATTAATTAATTGCGCATTTCCAGCGACGATCTGCTGGGAAAACAAAGACACCGTATCGGAATGATCAAGTACGCCGTTACGACGCTTCTCTTTACTCGCTAAGGTTTGAATTGTATTTAAAGAATCAGCAATCAGCGTTATTGACTCGATATTTTCAGCAAGCTCGCTAAACCGCTTAGTATTGTTAGCAAAGCGTTTTTTGACTAAATCATGAAACCCCTTAAACGAATCAATCAGATCATCAGGATCATTCACCCCTAATGTTTTAACGTACCCTTTAATGGCTGTTCCGTGCATCATCACACTTAAAGTCGCACTAATATCACTAAACTCAAAAGCATTACACCAATCAAGTACATCATCCACCACAATATCTTTTTTCTTTGTGTCAAAGTAAGTTTGTATCTGTGGCACATGAGGCTGTAATATCTTGGCAAATACTGTTCTTTGCTGCACTAAGCTATCAAATATTAACTGTCCCGAGTATTGTGCGAGTATCGCTAATGATGCTTGAGTTGGAAAATCAACAGGTAATGTACTGAGTAAAATATTTTTATATGTTTCAAAATATTTGATCGGTGTTTCAAGTCCCATATCATGCAGTGCACTGCGCATTTCAGGATTGGATTGCTGCTGTAAGAACCAATCTTGAAGTACTTCAATATAGATTGATTCACTGTCATCAATAATTGCTTGGTCAAATGGTTGGTGTGTTAAAAAAGAAGATTGCGTTAACATACGACCACAGAAACTGTTAATTGTAAAAATAGCAGCTTCGTCCATTTCAAATACAGCCATTTTTAAACGCTTTAACGACGACTCAGCCGTGATATCCGGCTCATTCTCAAAAATGTGTGTTAACAATTCATCCCAAGCACTTGGTTCCCCCTCAAGCATTACAATAAATTCTTGTAACGTTTGTGCGATTCTAGCTCTTAACTCCTGAGTCGCGGCTTTCGTAAAAGTCACAATCAATAATTGGGTAATTGATATTTTTTTAACTAATAACACCTTGATCGCTATTCGGGTGATATTAAATGTTTTTCCAGTTCCGGCACTAGCCTCGATTAAATGTCGATTTGATAACGGGAGTGTTTTTACATCCAAAGGTAAAAATTCTGGCGCAGCTGACTGGCTAGAGGACGATAACGTTATGTCAGTCATTATTTCGTCCCCGCTTTTGATTTTTTAGCAGGGACAATGAATGCTCCCTCAACAGCTTGTTTAATAAAGGGATTTAAATACAGTTTTGATAACAATGTGAGGTCAATATCTTGATGGGTAAACCCTTGTGGAAATAACCAAAGACAATAGGTATTTAAAAACCATTTCATGCCACTGAATTTATCTTGACGTTGTTCTCCATAACCATCTAGAACATATTCTATGTTAGGAATCTCGCTATAACAGGATTTATCATCAGGTAATAATGAGTGTAAATCGGTGTTAAGTGCCAAATGAATAAACGTTGGTCTCTGCATAGCATGCTGATAGACATGTAATAACAACTCAAGGATCTCTTCAGCTTGATTGACACTAATATGGTCAGCGGGAATTGTCACTGCCTCAATGCCAAATGTAGGTTGTTTGTTTTGAGTTTTAGCTTTTAAATACCGCAACGTCGTCGGCCCAGATTGCGAGAAATAACAAAGCTTACAGCAATGCCTAAATAGCGTAACTAAACTGAATTCGATTTTTTTATTACTCGATATTTCTTTATGGATCAAAGTATCAGAATGATAATTATCATCCATTGCAATGCTCGCCTGAAGATGAAAATCCACATTATTGACACTTTTATGCAGATTAATATGGCGAATATTGGGTGTTAACTCAACCTCTGATAATGCTTGAGCAATCACATTTGCAGCATCCCGGTAAGGTAGCATATCTGAATTTTCAAGCATCCAACTCGAAATGTCGCCGCGATTGATTAGCGCTTGACGATAATCATGAACCGCATCAACATCAATACCGGAACGAATTTCTAGCGCATGCGTGACCGCAGCTCCCAACAACTTATCTTTAGTCAAAGGATCTAGGTTGAATGGTTCAATATCCGTATTAAGATTAATGAACTCTTCTAAAAACACATTATATTGGTTATTTACTAATAATTTGAATGGGTTTTTCAACATACTGATCAAGTCTGTATCATTAAGGTAGAGTGTTTTGTCTACGTTCAACAGCGAGACATCTTGAATATGCGGTTGATGTCGAGCTAACGACAACCACCCTTGATCATAGGAACCTTTAGCTTGGTAATGTTCTGACATAGTGTCAAATAAGGATGGGCTAAATGGCTGTAATGGTTGCGTGTGAATAATCTTATCCGCAAACGGTGTAGGCGTAATAAATTTATTATTTAGGTAATCAATAAATTCTTGCAATACCAAACTGGGCTCTAACGTTTGATTGTCTTTTACACTTTGTCCTTGATAGCTCAAATATAAATATTCTCTAGCCGACAAAATCGCCTCTAAAAATAAATAGCGGTCTTCATTTCGGCGCGAACGATCGCCCTTTCGCGGCTCAGAACTCGCAATTAAATCGATACTGTTCGGTGCTGAAACTCGAGGGAAAACACCGTCATTTAAGCCTAAGATACAAATCATTTTAAATGGCACACTACGCATAGGGACCATTGAACTGAAGGTTACTTGCCCAGTTAAAAATTGGTTGAGAGCATCTGGTATGCCAAAGCGATCAGTTAAGCTTTCTCTGATGATGGGCAATTCTAATTCCCCATCATAATCTGCAAATTCAACTTGTTGCCCCAAATCAGTTATTACATGTTGAATCGTCTTTAGGACCTGTTCTTCTTGATTTGGATTAGCAAACAGTTGGTCCAACATCTCTAGTAATATTTCAACCCACTGTTTTATGCCCTTTGCTCCGGATAAAGTGTGTCGAAACTGTTTTAGTTGATCGATTAACAGTAACAGTTTAGCTAACACACGAGAATTTAACCCTTCGATCGAAATAACATAATCGTAATCTGCTGGTTGTCCGGCTGCAGCACTATGCAAACATCCCAACGCTAAACGCTGTAGACCCCATTCCCAGGAATACACATCGTCACTAACGTCACTGTTAATAATTACTTTTTTATGGTCCGCATTGACGCCCCATTTGATGTTAGCTTGCTCCAACCAAAGTTGACACAAATCAAGTTCATCAGACGTTAGTGAAAGCTTCGTTTGCACCATAGGGATATGCAAATAATCAATGATTTTTAATACCGAAAAACGGCTATCTGGTAACGCTAACATATCCAAAAACATCATGACTGCCGATTCACTATCCAACGGAGCGCGATCTGCGATAGAACAAACTAGCTGGGGTGTTCCCTCTGGCTGAGGCTTATAAATAGGACGGAAAACACTATTCACAAATGGGGCATATTCTTCAACAGAGGGACACATAACGAGAATTTCGTGAGGTTCTAAATTAGGATCATTCTGTAATACGCGAAGTAATTCATCGTGCAATACTTGTACTTCGCGCACAGGACTGTAACAACTGTGAATCTGGACTGAGTTATCGTAAAGCTCGTCGTTGTGATTAGTTCGATTAAGCTTACCTGATGCTATATCTTCCTGAATAGTATGTAACAGAGACGGTGAGTCATTTAAGTTAATCCGAGGAGCGACAAATAGTTGATTATCCGTAATGTCAGGATACTGAATATCTTGTAATTGATTAAACAAGGTCCGACCTTGACTCCCAAGATTTGCTAATAACGGATGAGGTTGTTCATCAGCTTGGAGTAATTCAACACTTGAGGCCAACTGACGCTTTAATGCAACTTTATCACTCACCAAATCTCCCCAATATTCGCTGCACGGATTGAGGAAAAACAAATAAACATCAGTGTGCTTTGCCACTTCCGTAAAAAACTTGATCTGTGTGGGAGATAATGTATTCACCGCAAAAATGTACAGTGGATCTGGTAACGTCTCAGCTGCTTTCCCTAAGCCCGCTATCGCAGCAGCTCGTAATTGTGCTGGATGTTGGGAGTTGTGCTGTGTCAGCTTAAGCCAAATAAGTTGTTGCCAAGGCTCTAAAGCTTCGGATAATCCTAACGTAATGCCAAGCTCCCACTGTTCTAGCCAGTCACTACGATAGATAGAATATTGTTCAAATATATCTGCTACTTGTTTTGCCAAACGGAAACATTGTAAGTTAGCGTCGTTTTGAGATTGCCAATAGGCATTGGCTAATAAGGCCTTGGGATCGCTAATAAATTCGGGAGATTGCAAAATAGCGTAGATATTCCAGACCAAGTACTCTCGTTTATAGGGCGAATCATGTGGTACCTCATCTCCTAATACAAGACGACATATACGATATATTTCTCGAGATACTAAAGGGTAATCAATATTCATTGCTAAACCAGTTTGTTTAGCTATCTCCATATTGAGATAATGCTTCATTCCCTGACTCTCGACAACAATCGACGCGCAATCAAACACGTGCCGTTTATTAGCAGCATAGTCATCTTGAATAAACGCGATTAACACTTGTGTTAATAACTCTTGTTTATTAGAGGGGACGACATGAAACATAATAATAATTTCCTTTTAATCTAACCAAAAGCAAGATCGCAACCAACACCAACACTGTACAATATTCAATCAAATACAGCCGTTAACACGAATAAATCGCACAAATAATACACATGTATGTTTATACAGTTCAGAACTCAAGTAAACATGATCATGGGCGCTTATGCAAGATCAGTTTTTGCAAAACTATTTATTTGCCATTTGTGTCTTAACCCAATTGCCGAAAAGGTTTACACTAGCAATAATTTACCATTGAATGAGAACATTATGCTCAACGCTCAACAACTCGCTACTATGCTTGAACTACAACAGAAAATGAACACCAAAGTTAATCCTGATTGGATGAATGCTGGGTATGGCTTTATGAGAGCAGCTATGGTGGAATCGGTTGAAGCTATCGAGCATCACGGCTGGAAATGGTGGAAAGCACAAGAAAAAGACTTGCCCCAACTGCAAATGGAATGCGTCGATATTTGGCATTTTGCACTCTCGCACATCATTATCAAATTTCAGGGTGATATTACAGCCAGCGCCAATGCAATTGCTTTAGAATTAGGCACCCCTAGCAAGTCCGTTGCATTCGATGGAACTGATTACCAATTTGGCACACAGTCTTTACTCGATAACCTTGAATTAATGACAGGTTTAGCCGCAGCGAAACGTTTTGATGTCGGTTTGTTTATGTTCATTATTGAACAATGTAAAATGTCTAGCGATACGTTATTCGAACAATACGTTGGTAAAAATATCTTAAACTTTTTCCGCCAAGATCACGGTTATAAAGAAGGTACATACCACAAAGAATGGCAAGGTCGTGAAGACAATGAACATCTAGTTGACGTACTCGAAGCCTTAGACGCCAATATGTCACAATATGCTGAAACGGTTTATGCTGAATTGAAGTTACGTTACCCGCAGTAATTTTACTAGCGGTAAGTAATCACCCCATGGCATTGAAGAATTACTATCTTAATAAATATTTACAAATCACTATATTCTAAGATGCCATGTTGCAGTGCAAATTTAATAATTTCCACAGGTGCGCTAAAACCAAATTTTTTGAACAAATTTAAGCGATGGGTATGCACGGTTTTAATCGAAATATCCATTTCATAAGCAATCTGTTTGACTGAATATCCCTTCGCAAGTAATAAAAACACCTCTCGTTCCCTAGGATATAGCTGATTAAACTTACATAAATCAGTATCGGCCTGATCGAATTTTTCAGCAATCTCATTACTAAAATATGACTTATCCTGTTTAATAGCATCAAGAGCTTTGAGCATTGACTCTGATGCTTCACGCTTATGCAAAAATCCATCGACGCCTAACGATTTTGCTTGTTGCAAATATATAGCGTTTTCATACATGCTCAGAACCAAAATTTTACAAGATAAACGCTGCTCTTTAATGTATTTAACTAAAGAAAAACCGTCCTCATCGCCCATTGCAATGTCAGTGATCACAATTTTTGCTTGTGCAATCATCTCGGAACCAATCGCTGAGGTAACACTCGAGTACGCACCAATTACCTGATAATTATCAGACGACTCAATAATATGATGAAAACCATCCCTGACCATTTTATGGTCGTCCACAATAATAACTGGAGTGAGTTTTTCATTCATTGCTTATTCCTTTAAGGGTATTTTTACATTGATAACAAATCCATCTTGGCGGGTAAATAGTGCTATCCCATTTAACGTCATAGCTCTATCCGATATCCCGTTTAAGCCAAAACCACCTGAAGGTTCAATAGTCTTAGTGCTGTCCATTGACCCATTATCTTTTAAACTTAGATGAATAGTCTCTTCTTGTACGGATAAATATAATTCAAATTTAGTGGCATTAGAATGCTTAATGACATTACTCACTGCTTCTTGGCAAATTCTAAAAATAGTGGTTTCAATGTGTTCAGAAAACACAATTGTGGTATTAACAAATGGGTTATACTCCACACCGGACAATGCTAGCCGCTCTTGAAAATAACTACCTTCCAAGGTCTTAGCTAAACCAAACTTATCTAAGACTGAGGGTCGTAACCAGTTCATTAAATCATAGACACTACTGTACATCATATCGGCGTTTTCTTTGATCGCACTATAATGTTCGGATTTATAATGTTCGGATTTATTTCGGGATAATTCAGCCAAATAAATTGATGACTTTAAAGCAATTAGATTTTGCCCTATCTCGTCGTGTAGCTCTTGGGAAAGATGTTTCCGCTCTTGCTCTTGAGTATTAATAATTTTTTTACTCAAGTCGGTCATTTTTTGTGAAAGATTGGATAGATGAATATTTTTTTGGGTTAGAACGGCTTTAGCGTTAATGATTTGGCGTTGCGTTCGAGCATTTTCAAACATCACTGCACTCAATAGCAAACCAATCATTAGGTAAATTAAAATAATCGGTTGATATTCTAACAATGATTCAGCTGAACCATCGAATAAATAAATCATTAATAAGGTCACCATTACAGTTGATGTTAGCAGCACCCCAAAGCCACCAAATCGTAATGCAATCAATATCAGTGGAATCAACATGGCAATACGCAAGATGTACTCAAGTACAGGATGAGTTATAAATAGTATGGCATTGACTAGCAGCAACCCTAATAACACAACCATGTAGCTGATATAGTCGGCTTGGGTAATGCTTTTTTTATGTCTTATATACCATTTATATACGTACATAATAGACAATAGGTAAAACCAACCAAATACCCTGATAACTGAATGGCAGCAAAGTATTCAACAAATTTATCCGCTGGGATAAGCGAGAAAAAACCCGACTTCAGTATGCCCGGTATGATTAGATACCCAAATCGATACAACACGCTTAATGACAATAACCAAACAACGCCTTTAATTGTAAACCAGTCGCTGACATAACGTTTGTATAGTAAATAAATGCCAGCACCGATAAATGCCTCACTACTGACATACAACATAAATGTTTTGAGTGTGTCTAAAGAAATACCTTCTTCATTAGGGTAATGCAAGTGATAGAAACTATCGGAACCCATCGTTGTAACAAACAGAAAAATAAGCCAATGACGAAAAGGTAAGACAAACAAAGAAACGACACGCACTGCATGCGGAAAGTACCAACTGACTAACCCGTCATAAAACTGATAATGGAAACTCAGACCAATTGCTAGATAACCAGACACAAAGGCAGCAATACATAGTATGCTGTAATAGGCTATTCCATAATGTGTCAATTCTTGCTTTATGGTCATGCATAAATTCAAAAAGGGAATCAATAATTAAAAAATATTTTACCGTTTAAAATGAAATTCGGCAATAGGATAAGTTCTTAGTCGCAAAGGATTAGCTCACAAAAAAGCCCTTGTTAATAATTGCTGTAACAATCATTAACAAGGGCTTTTTTAGTACAATTATAATTAATCTATAAAAGTCACAGTACTAGAATGCTCTGCTAGGATCACATCTTTGAAGCGCTCTTCCAATACATGACGTTTTACTTTTAAAGTTGGTGTTAGCAGTTCATTATCAATTGTCCATTCTTCTGACATCACAATAAAGTGATCCAGTTTCATATGACTTTCTACTTTCTTGTTAACATGATCCATTGTGTGCTGTAATGAAGACTTAAGCTCATGTTTGGATAAATGCTGTGCGTCTTCTGACAAGACCATCAACGCCACCGGCTGAGGTAAATCTTCTCCCGTTACGCATACTTGCTCTATATTCGTATTTTCTACAATCATCGATTCGATTGGAGCAGGTACAACATATTTCCCTTTAGAAGTTTTAAAAATTTCTTTTAGGCGACCAGTAATCTTAACAAACCCTTCGCTATCAATTTCGCCTTTATCACCGGTGCGCAAATATCCATCATCAGTCATAGTTTCAGCGGTTTGCTCAGGTTCCAAATAATATCCAAGCATCACACAAGGTGCTTTGACTTGAATTTCACCTTCATCGGAAATCCGAATATCCACGCCATCATAAGCCTGTCCAATCGTACCAACTTTATCTGAACGAAATGGTACCGCGGAAGTCCCAAACGCAGAATTTTCGGTCATCCCCCAGCCTTCACAAATATTGACACCTAATTTTTCAAACCATCTAATCACCGATGGCGCTAATGGCGCAGAACCTGAAGCAAATAAGCGCGCTTGATTAATGCCCATTTTATTACGGATTTTTTTTGCGATAATGCCTTTAACAATGGGAATGCTAAGTAAAATATTTAACTTATTTTGAGGCATTTTAGACAATACACCCATTTGAAACTTCGTCCACAAACGTGGCACTGAGACAAATAATGTGGGTTGTGCGCCGCATACATCATGGTTGAACGTATCGAGTGATTCGACAAACGTGACTTGCATGCCTGAATACAGACTTGCTAATTCAATAATGACTCGTTCAGTAATATGCGCAAGGGGTAAATAACTCATCACCCGGTCAGAGCTGTTACAATCTAGCTGAGTAAGACACGAACTTGCAGCCCAATTAATGGTACCAAAACTGTGCATCACGCCCTTAGGTTGCCCCGTTGACCCTGATGTATAGATAATCGTCATCAAGTCATCTTGCTGAATATCCGGAGTCCCAACTATCGGCTCAACATTAGTAAAATCAGCCCATGAAGTCTTAGCAGGGATCCCTTCATATGGAAAACTCACCGTTGCCATGCTATCAGGAATGGGCGCAACTGCCTTTTCCATTTTATCTAATTTACCGACGAACATTAACTGCACATCAGCATGTTCTAATACATAATTAACGGTTTCACCACCAGCAGTAGCAAAAATAGGCACCGATACGTGCCCTGCCATCATGATCCCTAAATCGGTAATAAACCACTCGGCGCAGTTTTTAGAAAAGATACAAATCCGACTACCTTTAGGTAAGTTTAATGCCTGCAAGCCTGCTGCAACTTTACGCACTTCTTGGCCAAATTCAGCCCAGGTAAAATTTTTAATCACCCCATTAATTGGTTGACGTAAATACACGTCATTGGCGTGCTGACTTTCCCAGTAATATAACATTGCTAGCGGGGATTTAAATTCTGTCATCGTGGTTTCACTTTTATTATTAATTGGCATACTCTCTCCATGATTAACATCGCATTAACAATGATAATACATAGGATCTGTCAAATTGACACGATATTGTAACCATTTTTTTAGTAAATTACTGTTCAATTGTTGAGTTTTGTTTACTATTTTGCAGATTTTCACGTAAAAAGTCGAAAGTTTCTAAACTCGGTGAGGGTCTAGATAAATAGTACCCTTGCAAAAATCGGCAGTCATGTTCCTTGAAAAAATCAACTTGCTCTTCTGTTTCAATTCCTTCGGCAATGCATTTCATATTCAGACTTTTGGCCATCGCGATGGTCGTCAACACGATAACTTCGTCGTTTTTATCTTTACCTATCCCATCAACAAATGATTTATCTATTTTAATCACATCAAATGGAAAGTCTTTGAGATAGCGTAAGGAGGAAAACCCTGTACCAAAATCATCCAATGCAATAATAAACCCTGCATCAGAGATAGCTTGCATATAACTTAACACTTTTTGATTATCTCTAACTAATACGTTCTCAGTGATCTCAAAGCGAATCGCCGAGGCGGGTAATTGATAATATTGCAGCCAAGCTAGAATTTCACTGACATCAAAATACGTATCAAAATGACGCGCTGATAGATTTACTGATAAATAACCATCAAATCCAGATGCATACCATTGCACCGTATCTTTAATCCCTCGTAATATCGCATCGCGAGTCATATCCATGATCATGCCTATTTCTTCGGCAATCGGAATAAATTGCTCTGGAGAGATATATTGGAGACCACTTTTCCAGCGCATTAATAACTCAAAACCGACGATTTCATCTAAGTCCATATCAAAAATCGCTTGATAATGATTCAAGAATTCTTTTCGTTCATGCCCTACTTTGATTTTATTTTGCATAATCAAATGTTCACGCGCAGTTTCATTCATTTCTTCGGTATAAAATTGATACCCCGAATGCGCCTGACCTTTTGCATAGTACATCGCGATATCAGCATTGCGGATTAACTCTTGTGCCGTTTCGCCATCTTGTGGATAGACGCTGATACCCAAACTACAAGAAACACTCACCGTTTGTTTTTCCAATTCCACTGGCATTTCAATCAACTTGATCAAATTATCTAAAATCGGATATAAGTGTTCGATATGTTCAATTGCGTCCACGAGTACCACAAATTCATCGCCACCCAAACGTGCCACTGAATCATTCGCTCTAAAATTATCTTTTAAGCGCTGTCCGATAGCCCGTAACACAGTATCACCAGCTTCATGTCCAAGTGAATCATTGATCGGTTTAAACCGATCCAAATCAATAAAAATAACGCCTAGTTGTCGGTTATGACGGTAACATTGTTCAATACCGTGAAGTAACCGATCCATCAATAGATTTCGGTTAATTAACCCAGTCAAATCATCATAATTTGCAATTCGTATTAATTCACGTTCAGCATTTTTTTGTTCTGTGATATCCGTCATGATGATCATATAATTTTCAATTAAATGTGTTTCATACGTATTTTCTATTGCTTTAACCGTCAACATAATATCAACCACCGGCCCATTAGGAATAGTGAGTTGCATGAACTCTTTATGAAATCCACCTGGTTTTAATTGCTCTATCAAGCTAAACATTTTTACCTGCATTGCCTGATCACTGTGAAACTTTTGCATCAATTGAACCGTTAAATCTTCATCCTCCGAGAGCTCAAAACGCTGATATAACGCAGGATTAGCACCGACAAACTTGCCATTGCGAGCCAAAATCAACACCCAATCGTGGGTGTTTTTAAAGGCATCACTGAATATTCTAATTTGTTCTTGCACTCGCATCGAATCAGTAATGTTGTTGTAAGTGCCCGTTACGACAAACGAGTTATCGTTATCATCTTTAATAAAATCACCTAAATCTCGATACCAATAGCTCTTACCCTCAACACTCACCAAACGATACGCCACATCGAGTTTAGTCGACTCAGTATTCAAAAAGGCGTTCCAGGCATGTAGATACTTTTCTTTATCACGGCGATGAATTATGCCTAAAAACCTATCAAAGGAAATTGTTTTCCCTCGGGTATAGCCCAAATCATCTGTAAAGCGAGCAGCCGTAATCGTTTTGTCATCACGATGATACTCCCAGACATGCGAGTTACTCCCTGCCATCGCGTTAATCAAACGGTCTTTAATTTTTTGTAGTTTTTTGTACGCCAACATTAATTGCTGGGCGTGTTTTTGCCGATATGCAGCCCAAATGACTAACGCCCCTGATACAATCAATAAATATATCGCACAGGCTAACGGCGATGCCCAGATAGGATAATGGGTATTGGATGGAATCGTTTCTGCGGCTATAGAAGATGATACTGTGGCCAGTGCAGGTATACTAAACATACACGCACAACAAATAGCCAATAAAAAGGCTATGTTTCGGTACCAATCAACAAAACGTCCTTGCTTCACATCAAACCTACTTTTATCCAATCCATGGATTATGATTATTACTTAACAATATATAAAGAAGGTTATCGACAGATATATAAAAGTATTAAATATTGGCGCTCAATACAAGTCCGTCTATAGTTATACTGCTCAACTCTAAAAGGATTTACTGTGCACCGATTACTTAAACTCATTGCGTTTGCAACGATTGCAAGCTATGCCCTTGTCGCGTTATTAGTCTGGTTTATGTATCACAAAACCCTAATTCACAATCACTATATGGCTGTAGTTATTTTCTCATTTTTGCCGTTGTTGATTAACTCAAAAGACGTATCGGATACCGCAGCGTCATTTTATTTTTCAGGTTTATTGGCCAATCTATTATTGCTCGTATCAGAATCGGTCAATCTCATCATTACTCCTGAAACATTTTTAATTTTCATCTGTTTCTATGCTTTGGGTAATTTGCTTTATATCATTAGTTGGTTATTTCATACTGCTCAATTCACTAAAACCAAACCGCTAGAGACAGAAAGTAAATAGAAAATCCACACAACTATCTCCTCTGTCCCGAAATACCGTCTACTATTAATCAATAATGAGTATTTTAAGCCTATTTAGACTATGCGCATAAGCGGTACGATGCATAAACGTGTAAAGCAACCACAGCGCCTCTTATTGATCTGCCTGTGTATATCAATGTGCTTGAGTGCGACTTCCTTGATGATACAGTTTCATCCTGAATTATTTACACTCGTTGAACGCACTTATGGTGCTGCGGCCAAAACACGGGTTACACAATGGCAAGCGTTATTAGAGGCGGGGCAAACCCAAGATGCGAATCAACAATTAACTTTGGTGAATAATTTTTTTAATGAGTTTGCCTTTATTAGTGACCAAAACCATTGGGATACACTTGATTATTGGGCTACCCCTATTGAATTTATTGGTACCAACGCTGGCGATTGTGAAGATTACAGCATTGCCAAGTATGTTAGCTTGCGTGCTTTAGGGGTGCGTGAAGAGCAACTAAGATTAGTCTATGTTAAAGCATTAGCGTTGAATCAAGCTCATATGGTACTGGCCTATTATGCTTCTGCCCAAGCAGTTCCCTTAATCCTAGATAATCTGACATCAGACATTCTCCCTGCCACTAAGCGAACTGATTTGCGTTTCATTTATAGTTTTAATGGTGAAGGTTTGTGGAATGCCAAAGCCCAAGGGCGTGGACGTAAAATTCAACCCGGCGGAAATAATCGTTTATGGGCAGACTTACATCGCAAAATAGAATTACAAACCCCCCTTTCAATTGGAGCATAAGATGTCATTAAAAAAACAATTACTGTTTGGCATGATCGCTATTTTAACGCTAACCTTTATCAGCTTGTTTGTATTACAAATGACTGCCACACAGCGCTTTATCGAGCGGCAATTAGCTTCGCACGCCAAAGACACAGCCACTTCGTTAGGCCTAGCGATTTCACCAGCGTTACAAGGCTTACCAGATATTGCGACAATAGACACCATGGTTAACGCTATTTTTGATCGTGGTTATTATCAATCAATCACACTCCTTGACACGCAAAACGCGATTATCATTCAACGCACTAATCCTACCCAAATTGATAGTGTACCTAACTGGTTTCAATTATTGTTCAAGATCCAACCTCCCCTTGTGGACTCCCAAGTATCTAATGATTGGCGCATTAATGGTAAGCTTCAAGTACAAAGTCATCCCGGCTTTGCTTATGAACAACTCTATGCTGCCGCAGCAGATAATTTACTTATTTATGGTACGGGATTAATCATTACGATTGTGTTTAGCTTATTGATGGTCAATATCATTTGCCAAACCTTAACGTCCATACAAACCCATGCGCAAAAATTAAGTAACGGCGAATTTCAATCCATCGAAAACGTACCTAATACCTTCGAACTGAAAGAAACTGTGCTCAGTTTTAATGCCATGACCAACAAACTCGCCACGGCACATCAACGTGTGAATGAGGAGATCCTGCGCTTTAAAACATATGCATTAACCGACAAACAAACCAATACAGGCAATCGCCGTGCATTTGAAGCGACCCTTAAAAAAATGTTACTCAGTGAACAAATCATCTCAGATCCCCTTAGCGATGGCCAAGTATCCGGAACTATGTATATTATTCGTCTAACTAGTTTACAAACGGTGAGTGATAAACTTGGCTTTATCAGTCAACAACAATATACACAAGATGTGGTGCAAAAAATTTCAGCGTTTTTTGCTCAGGATAAATACCCGCAGGTCTATCGATTAAATGATGCCGACTTTGTAGTGTTAAGCTCAGTGGTCGATCCTACGCTGCGCATTGAGGAAATAAACCGACTCTATCAACATATCAAACAAATAGATAAAACCGAGTATAAGCAAGGCGTAGTTGCCATCGGCGCTGGAGAGTTTAGTCCAGGATTATCGTATGATGTCGTGATGACGCGAACCGATAACGCACTAACAAGTGCCCTAGAATCTCAACCGAGTGTATTTGTCCACAGTGCCGATGATCCTGCCAGCAATAAAACTCAATGGCGGGCTATCTTAGATACCATTATCGCGCAAGAATCAATTGAGTTTGTTTCGCAAACTATACACCAAGATAAGCATGTCATGTATCAAGAATGGTTCACTCGTTTTAATGAAAACAGTGCGCATAGCACTTCTGATATCTTTGCGAATGCACATAAGCATGGATACATGCTAGAATTTGATAAATTAATTGTCAAACATGCCTTATCTAAACTCACGAAATCGCCAGCTAAAATAGCGATTAATTTATCGCGGTTAGCATTAGCCGATAGTGAGTTTCACGCTTGGTTTTTTAATGTGCTACCGGTATCCCCCACGATCACTCGAAAACTCATTATTGAGATCCCTGAGCGGGCAATAGTCGACGATTTCCAACAAATTAGTGATTTTATGGCGCAAGCAAAAGTTCGCTTTATTCAGTTTACGGTAGAACGCTTCGGCGCCCAGCTATCCTCAATTCAACATTTAAAAGCACTGCGCCCAGATTATTTAAAACTCGATCCTCGATATACGTTCGCGATCCACTTAGAAGATGAACAACAACGATTAGTCAAAACTCTCGTGGATGTTGCCCATGGTTTAGGCATTAAAGTCATCGCGGAGCAAGTTGAATCAGAAGCCCAAGCATTATGCTTAGAATCAATAAACGTCGATTGCTTACAAGGTTTTGAAATCAGTAAGTTAGAGCAAGTTTTTTAATTGATTTTTTGCTTTTTTAAGGTACAAGGTCTAGTTTTAAGACAAGCAATAAGCATAAGTTTAAGGATAAAATGTGAAAGTAATATTAGGCGTGGTATTGGTGTGTGCGCTCGGTGCTATTGCAGTATCACTATTTATTAACTCTGAACGACAATCACAAATGTTACCGGAACCCGTGCCAGCAATAGTAGAACCAGTGCCCTCCTCATCTGTCACCGAACCGGATAATGATAATCCAACACAGGATCCGAACTCAGCACTAGGATTGACGGAAAATCAGGTGCCCGAAGTAGATAACGCTCAACGTATTGTGATCCCAAAAATGACAGAGGCAGAATTAAGTCGTATCAATGGCGCTAAATCACAACAAGTTGACACCGCCAAGCCTTTACCTGTGTTTGGCGCAAAGGCAACACCTAAAGCTCCTGAAATAATTGACGATGTAGGGTTAACCTACAAACGTAATACCGTGATCGTCTCCGAATACCCCGATGTACAGATGGATGCAACTGCAGCGGGTGCACCTGCAAGAATCAAAACCTCTGAGTTGTTAGACGCATTGGCCAAATCAGGGATCCTGATTGATGGTTCGAATGCCGCGGATCTTAGATCGGATCAATTACGTGAAAATATTATATTTGGCGATCCAGCCCAACCTGGATTTCAGTTACAACAACAAATCATTGATCAGATGGACCAAGGAGCTAATTTTGTTGAAGCCCTCAGCCAAGTCATGAATGATGCCATCAACCCAACTAGAACAATTTTAAATGATACAGCATTTACAGCGGTGGATAATGATTTTGATTTGGCCGTTGATTTTATGCAGTTAATGGCGCTGACCAATGAGCTTACACCGGTTGTTATTGAATTAATGACGTTATTTCCTGAGTTTGCCGAACAAAACATCGGACTAGGCGTGTCACTCTACCCTGATTATGCTCAAGATGTCCTCAATGCAGCAGCACAAACCGCGACAATCGATCCTGATTCAGCATTACTTGCAGCATTAGCAGCTGGCGCTGATCCTACTGCGGTTTCAAGCGCCGCAGCTGCGGGCTTTGCCCAAGCGGCGAATATCGGCATTATCCCACCTACTGCAGCCCCCTTAGGAGCAGGTATTGGCGCAGGAGGAACTGGCGGCGGTGATACAACAACATCGGCTAATTAAATTTATTATTGCGTCGATAACGTTAGAAACACGGTAATAATTAAGGGATGACATTGCCAATTTCCTCTAAAATTTTTTTTTCTGAGCCGATGCAAAAAATAAGCAAAACATGGGTGATGTATTTGTTTTGTGGGATTATTGCATGGTCAGCGTTGCCATTAGGCTCTAATCGTCCTTGGGCTGTGAATATATTGCAGATATTTATTGGCCTGACATTCTTACTTACTTTATTTGCTTACTATCAACAACACACAGCACGCTTGTTACAGTTTAAAGCCCCACTCCTACTCTTTGCAGTATTTATCAGCATCGCCCTAATACAATTAATCCCTATGCCTATTGGGCTGGTGAGTCAATTATCTCCAAATAGTGCTGCCCCCTACCTATTAGAACAAGAACATTGGATTACACTCAGTACCGAAAGGAGTATGTCACGCTCCGCATTCAATAAAACCTGGATGTTTTTTTGTGTATTTGTGATTGCGTTAAATGTGTTTACTCGCGCCAAAAATATCGAATTGATGTTATGGGTGATAGTCGGCATCGGCGCATTTCAAGGCTTGTATGGTGCTTACGAGGTATTACTCCAATATGATGCCAGCTTGATGTTTAATATACCGTATAAAGACCGTGCCAGTGGTACCTTTGTCTATCATAATCATTTCGCCAATTATTTGGTGTTGTGCTTATCTGCGGGTATGGGATTGATTGTCATGCGCACGCAAAATAATAGGTTAACGTCTTTTCGAACCTTTTTATTACACGCATTTGCAGGACTCGTTTCCAAAAAAATATTAATCCGATTGGCGTTGGTGATCATGGTGATTGCATTGGTGATGTCACGTTCGCGTATGGGAAATATCAGTTTTTTCTTATCCATGACTTTGGTGGGTGCGTTAGCGTTTATCACTATGCGTAATCGCAGTGTGGGTTTGAGTATCTTATTACTCAGTATTTTCTTTATTGATTTATTTTTGCTTAGCGCATGGTTTGGACTTGATAAGATTAAAGCTCGTTTAGAAAATACCTCACTGCTCAACGAAACTAGAGATGAAGTGCTCAGAGATGCCCTACCTATTGTCTATGACTTCCCCCTATTTGGCAGCGGGGGTAATACGTTTTATAGTATTTTCCCGCAATATCAAGCAACCAAAGTGCATGGTTTTTATGACCATTTACATAACGATTTTGTGCAGTTCACGATTGAATATGGATTTCTCGGGGTAATGTGTTTAGGTTTGCTCGTATTACTGGCAATCATTAATGCATTCACGGTCATGCGCGAACGCCACAATGCATTGTGTAAGGGGGCAAGTTTCGCTTGCCTACTCGCAATTAGCGCAACATTGATGCATATGACAGTTGATTTCCCATTACAATCACCAGCTAATGCAATGCTGTTTGTTATGTATTTAGCGATGGCATTCAGCTTAGCCGCATTACCGCGCAACAGAGTAAAAAAACGTCTTCATTCAGAGCCAGAAGCACATACGATTAGTGAAATAATCACCGAATAAGGTTATTCGTTTTTCAGGCATTTAAGCCATTTTTGAGAAAGTTCATCTTGTTTAACCCAACCACACACATCACTTTTTATATTCATTGCAGCAATATAGCCAAGGACCACCTTGCGTGATTGCTGATTGCGGATCCCATTACTAAAATGATGCGCAAACATTGCTTGTTGTTCAATAAAATAAGGGTGTTGGGATAAATATAGCGCCCCTCCAATTTGCACAATAAACTCATGCACTTCCGCTTTCATACGCCCTAAACGATGCGCATTGGTAATGTGAGTGAATAATTGCTTATCGATGGTATTTTGTCGCCATCTGTTCATCCCTAAATTAGCGTGCGTGACAGGCCAATAAGGGCGCAAATCCTCAGCCCTTAGATAATGACTATACGCTAAATCGAGCCATTGCCGCTGGACCATAATGGTATCTTTATCTTTGTGTTTTTCGGCGATTACATTTAACGCTAAATACTCATACAGACTGCCTAGTGTTTCGTGATAGTTGGCGCGAGCAGGGTCGATCTCAATCGCCGCTTTAGCCGCTGTAATGAACGCCTCTTGTTGCGAAAAATCACCAACAGAAAAAGCCATCAAGCCATTTTTAGCTATTTGAAAATAATAATGTGCTCGACTGGATTGCACACTGCCAAACAAGGTCCACAAAGTCAATATAAGGGCTAATCCCCATACTCCATGTTTGACATATTCCGTTTCAAATATACTTTTGCTGACCGTTTTGGTGACGGGTGCAGCTCGGTGTTTTCGGCGTCGCTTACGCTCTTGGCTTACTTGCATCTTAACGGCTCCTGCATAGTTAAAAGATCAGTTACAGCCAGTTGACAGACTGAGTAATGGATTGCGGGACGGTGAGTGTTAACGCTTGTGCTTGCTCGTCGCCAACGTGTTGTGCGATCAGGTCGCGACATTCCGCCATTTGATTATAGCGACGGTTTAAATCATGCATATCAGAAGCGACATAAGCAAAATAGCCCTCTTCCAATAATTGCCATGTCACTTTTTGTACATCCGATTTAAAGGTGTCAGTAAATGAACCGGCAGTGCCTTGAAAAATAGCCCCAGCATCGTGCAAGCGTTTTATCTTTTCAGGATATTTAAGAATATCTCGATTACGTTCAGGGTGGACGATAATGGCTTGGATGCGATGCTGTTTGAGCCACATTAATAAGTTTTCAATTCCCGCTGGGATGTGACTATGGGACATTTCTAATAAAAATGCTGGCTTACTTTGCCATTGCCCGATAACGGGTAAACTCGCTTGTTGAGCCCATTGCACTATTTCTGTACACATCCTAATTTCTGCACCGAGCGCGAGTTTTAGCTGGATGTGATGCGCATGTAACTGCCTAACGGTTTCATCAAATACACTTTGCACATCATTAACATGATTATCATAGCGTCCTAAGTGCCAATGTGGAGTGCACATCATATGGGTTACTCCAATATCAACAGAATGCTGCGCCAGCGCAAGCGTATCAGCCATTGAGCGCGCCCCATCGTCAATATTGGGTAAAATATGGCTGTGTAAATCAATCATTGTGTTGTTCCTTTGTCATGATTGGTAATCATATCGATCGTAATAACCGGCAAACTCACCATATTTATCAGCGCGATGAATATCAACTTGATTTAATACCACGCCATCAACTCGCTTGCCATTCATCAAGAAACGCGAAATACCGTTATTAATTAAGCCTTCATCGGTGTCATTCGCTTTAACTACATACACAATCGAATCGGCCGTTTTGGCTAGCACCATCGCATCACTCACCGCTTGCGTGGGCGCAGAATCAATAATGATATATTGGTATTTTTGCTTCAACACAGACATGATCCGAGTAAAGCGCTCACTCGATAAGAGCTCTTGCGGATTAGGTGGAATGGTACCGGCAGGTAAAATATGCAAACCGCTTTCTTCATCAATACACAAACATTCACTTAACTCATGCGTTTTGGCGATTAAATTGGATAAACCCGGTTGAAAACCCACCAAATTAAACTGTTTTCCTATAGAAGGGCGGCGCATATCTGCATCGATTAACAGCACCATTGCTAACTGACTAAACGCAAAACCCAGATTAATGGCAACGGTGCTTTTGCCTTCTTTTGGCACAGAAGAAGTGACTAACATGGTTTGTGACGATTTTTCTAAATTTGTAAATTGTAAACTCGTACGTAATGTTCTAATCGCTTCAGAAAATACATGATGTTCATCTGCGAAAAAATGTCTAACCGGCAAGCTACTTTTGCGTTTTACTTTTTCTAAAGGTAATAACCCAAGCATTCTTTGATTAAGTTTACGCTCCACATCTTCGACACTGCGGATCCCTCGATTGAGTGTATCTTTGATGATCGCAGCGGATATAGCAAGCAACAAACTAGCGACAAACGCCAGTAATATAAGCATCGCTTTACGTGGCTTAAAGGGCACTAAAGCCGGCTTTGCTGCGTCTAAAATCCTCGCGTTCGCACGTTCAAAACCTCCAATTTCATTCGTTTCTTTGAGTCGTGTGAAAAATGAACTATAAAGTTGATTATTAATTTCAACTTCTCGTTGTAAAGCCAAATGCTGGTTTTCTAAATTTGATAATTTGCGGTAGTTTTGTTTCGCAGACTCAACTTCTACTTTTAACGAATTTACTTTTGATTCTGCCGCTTGGTATTCTTGGTATATACCATCAACTAACGCTCGCACTTGACGAGCTAAGGAATCATCAATCGATTCTAATTCGGCATTAGCGGCAATCATTTTGGGATGTCTGGGGCCATACACTTTGGCTAACTCTGACACACGAGATTGCGCATTGAGCTGTTGTTTCTTCACATTTTGTACGGTAGGGTGATTTTGCACTTCTTGTAATGACGCAAGATCTTGTTTGGACTCTTGCCCATTAACCTGCTCAAATATCGAACGCACCCGTGCAAGATTGTTTTGTGCATCAACAAACAGCGCTGTGTAACGTTGTAACTCTTCAGATGCTAAGCCAATGACACCGTCAATATTGACTAATTTTTCTTTTTCATAAAAAGCATTTAACGCTTGTTCAGATTTAATCAGGTTATTTTTTAATCCTGCTAAACTCGTATTGAGCCATGTTGTTGCCTTTGCCGTCATCTCTAACTTGGCTTCGAGATAATTTTCAATGTAGACGTTAGCGACAGTGTCACTAATCGTTGCGGCAAGCAATGGATCTTCAGACACAAATTCTATTTCCACAACATGAGTGTGAAACACTGGTTTTATATCAATGTTAGCTTGTAATTTAGCAATAGCGAAATCGAGTTTATTTTGTTGTTTTTCTGTATCAGTCAGCACCACTTCCTGCGGATCAGGAAATAAAGGAATTGCGGTTTTTACTAGTTTCTTGATACTGCTGATACTGCTCGCTAACCCCGATTGATTTTGGGCTAATTGCTCATAATCAAATAAGGGATGCGTTGTCAAATTGAGGCGCTTAACGACCCTCTCCGCGATTTGGCGAGAACGGAGAATTTCATACTGCGTTAAATAGTACTCACGCCGGGATGAATCAAAGCCATATACTTCTTCAATTGACATCACGTTAGTACGTTCAGTTTCAATCAATAAAGTGGTACTCGATTGATATAACGGTGTCATGGCTAAGACAAACAAGGACACCACTAAACTCATCACAATCGCAAATGCTAAGATTGCCCATTTATTTCGTGTGACGGCACGCCAGTATTGGCTCACATCAATACTGTGATTATAAAATAGCGTATCGTCCATTTTTGCATCCATCTCGCTACGATCCTTAAAAAAACGTTTTCTTTACTTTGATGCTATCCCCGGGGTAGATAAACTGTGTCGCATTCACTTCAATAGCCTGCGCAACCCCACCGATTTCCCTAATAACTTCGACTTCAGTTTTCGAGGCGCGTTGCGTATAACCACCGGCAAGTGCTGCGGCTTTATCAATCGTTAAGCCTGGTTGGTAAGGGTAGCCTCCTGGTCGATTGACTTCACCATCAATAAAAAAGGGACGATACTCTTCGATACTCACGGCCACAGAGGGATTCACTAAGTAATCGCCTAACAAGCCTTTATAAATAAAAATCTCTAATTCATTAGCGGTCATCCCCACCACACTGATTTCACCTAAGAGCGGATAATTAATCATGCCATCATTAGACAGCCGGGTCTTTAATAACAAATCTGATTGTCCGAATACTTTAATTTGAATAACATCACCAGAACCTAATTTATATTGGGACAAATTAAAACTCATACTCGCTTGGGCACTGTGAGCCGAAACAACTGCTCCGAAGCTTAATATCAGTACAACTAATAAACCAATCGTATACCGGATCATAATGTGACTCTGATGTTGAGATTAAGTAGATGACGGTCATAATCGATGGCTAAGCGATTCGATTGACGCTGCTCAAATTGATAGCCTAATTGCAACGTTAACCAACGTCTAAAATCATAATCTAGGCTACCTGATAGACCTGACACATCATCGGTACGAGTGATAAATCCATCGGTGTTCCCTTCGTAAGTATTGGTGCCATATTGAAGAATTAATTCTGACCGTAACCGTTCTAACCATGAATGACGCCAAGTTAAGGCAATCGAACGATTGTCGATAAAGTTTCCTTCGCCATTCGTTTCAAATGTGTCTCGCGCGGTACTTAACCGTAGAAAAGTCCGATCCATCGGTGTCCAATCCACACCCACATTCCAGTCTGCGCCACTAAAATCAGGGCGCAATGGCGAATCAAAGTTCTTTTGTTGCATTCCTATTTTGGCAAAACCAGTTGTGTTTCGAGTCGAGTTCCAACGCACGCCGATTAATGCGCTATTAGCCCTGCTATCCAGAGGATTAGTGATATCTTGAGCAAAATCATAATTGATTTGAGTAGTACGTAGTTCAATTAATGCATCTGTCGCTGGTGCGACGCGATAATAAAATGTCCCACCTGCGCTCAAAAAATTGCGATCTCGAATCAAATACGCAGGGGTATTGATGTCATAATCGAGACTGGTGTGATTAATATTAAGTTCGAGGCGTCCCGTTGCCTCCTCTGCACCAAAAAAATAGATGCCATCCACTTGTGTTTGAGCATATTCATCAGGCGTAGCCAGTTGATTACCCGAACCAATCGAAAATACCGTACCACGTGCATCATGCCCAAGCTCATAGGCAGAAGATATCTCAAAACGATGACGCTCATTGGCGTATAAATCGAATTGAGCAGAGATAAAGTGATCGCTGTAATTATCAATGGCACTGCCATAATAGTGCCCATCAGCAAATCGATAGCCTAATTGAAAACGATTACCATCATATTCATTGACCAAAATCAATTCTGGTGAAAGCACCCTAACCCAGCCGTCTATATCATTACCTGGTGAACGCAGCACATTAGAATCATAGTAGTGATCAACATTAAAAATAGGAAATAAGTCAAATCCGCCTAATTCGAGCGCGCCGCCTTTAATCGGTTCGTATTCGCGCGCATGAACATGGGTACCTATAATTAACGTACAGCAAAACCATATTATAGGGGCTAACTTGGCCCAATGCCTCATTGACATCTATCATCCTTCCTTGGGAATACAAATTGACTAATATATTATAGACCATACGTTATAAAACGCATTGATATACCTGATTACATATTATGTTTTAGCATCACGCTTGATCGCAATGCGTTTAGCATTTACCGCACCGCGCTTCATCATTACCGGCGCCGATAACTGAAATAAATCGCCATTGGCACCGACTAATGTTGATTTAACGCCACAGTCTTTTGCAATATCACTATGGCGTTGCAAGTGCGCAGCCTCGCCATGGACGGGCACACTAATCTTAGGCTGCACCCAACGATACATACTTCTAAGCTCTTGTTCGTTAGGATGCCCAGATGCATGGATCGGCAACACACTATCGTGTGCTTGTACTACTTGTATCTGACGCTGAGTAAATAACTTTACTAATTGCTCTATCGGCTGTTCATTTCCAGGAATAACTATCGTGCTAAAAATGCTCGTATCTTGGGAAGTAAGAGAAATATCACGGTGAGTATCTTTAGCGAGCTGATTTAATGCTGCTTTAGGCTCTCCTTGTGAGCCCGTTGCTACAATTAATACCTCTTCCTCGGGTAAATACCCAACATGACGACGATCAATTAATTGACAGTCCTCAGGCCAATATCCGGTGCGACGAGCGATCCCGATCATATTAACAAGAGAACGCCCAAACACCGCCATCCGTCGTTGAGTCTGTTGCGCTACGCGAGCAATCGTAATTAACCGAGCTATATTTGAAGCAAAACATGCGACTACCACTCGTTTAGGTGCATTATTGATATAATAATAGAGTCCAGCTTCACAAGCGCTCTCTGATACCGAGTTACCATGCTTTAACGCATTGGTTGAATCGCACACCATCGCATCAATATCTTGCGTCGCGAGATGTTTAAAATAATCATAATTCACTCCCTCTCCTACAACAGGATTTGAATCGAGCTTCCAATCTCCCGTATGAAATACCTTGCCGACAGGTGTCGTGATGACAAGTCCACAAGGCTCAGGTAAAGAGTGGGTAATGGGAAGCCATTTGACACTAAAAGGACCGATAATACATTCATCTAGAGGCCTCATTTCGATGATTTCAACCAAATGTCCAAACTCGAACTCACTGAGTTTGCGCCTCAGCACTTCGGCAGTAAATTTGGTGGTATAGATAGGTTGGCGAAAGCGCTGCCACAAGAAAGGAATTGCCCCTAAATGATCTTCATGCGCATGGGTAATAATGATGCCACAAAGTAAATCTTTTCGTTCTTCAATAAAGCGAGGATCAGCAGCAACCAATTCATGCCGTTTCACCTGCTCGGCATAGTCGTCTTCTGGATTAAGTGGAGCGTTAAATGTTAAACCACAATCAATCATTAACCAGCGACTGTCGTGTCCGTATAAGTTTAGGTTCATGCCAATTTCACCACAACCGCCAAGTGGTAAAAACCATAACTGTTGTGCATTGGGTGTGAGCGAGTGAGAGATATTTCACCTCATATTTAGTTAATAAATCAATTTTATTATTATAATGATACCCCGTTTATCGTCACATCGGTTAACTTATTCATATTGCTTGGATTACCGTTCCGTTAGGCTTGAACCACCCTAGTTTAAGTGCAATGGTCTAATATTTGATGTTATTAAACAAATCGTCATGAAGAGAATAAAGCTCTGCAATCCCTTTTGCTATTTCCTTTTTTGCATCCTTGCGCTGTAACACTAATAGCTCTTCAACCAGATTGTGAATCCGCGCATGTATCGCATGGACGCTAGCTGAGACTTCAATGGATGAAAAATATTCCTCACCATTAGTGTCTAACCACTTTCCAAAAGAACATTCGTTAATATTTACAGATTCAAAGTTGTTGATTTTACCTTTTAGATAGGCATCAAGGCTTGCTATCCATGCGCGGTGCTCTACTAAAACTAAAAGAATTTTAGCTTCATCATTAGTGATAACGCGTTGTGTTCTCCAAGAGCTCTCTGGCTGCCATGTTGTTAACCAATCAGGAAACGCCTCACTTGGCATAGGACGAGCGATGACATACCCTTGAGCAATTTCACAGCCCAATTGTAGCAATGCTCTACCATGTTCTATTGTTTCCACACCTTCGGCAATAACCTGCTTTTGAAAAGCTTCAGAGAGTTTAATAACCCCTTTTAATATGGCAAGGTCATTTGGATCTTCCAACATATCTATCACAAAACTTTTATCTATCTTGATGTAGGTGATAGCTAATTTTTTCAGATAAGTGAGTGAAGAATAACCGGTACCAAAATCATCTAAAGAAAAATATATCCCCCGTTTATTAAAGTGGTTTATTATTTTTGAAACTTTGCTTAAATCTTCAAGCTTACTGGTTTCAAGCACTTCTAATTCAATCAACGAGGAATTTACCTTCGGAAATTCTAATAAAATATTTTCAAATTGGCTAATAAAGTTTATTGATAATAGATGATACGCACTAATATTAAGACTGATAGGGACTTTAATTTCTATACTCTGCCATTGTTGGAGTTGCTCTAGCGCCGATCTCATGACCCACTCACCAAGCTCAATAGATAAAGGATGTCCTTCTATTAATGGTAAAAAATCATTCGGTTGAACAAGGCCTTTTTGCGGATGCTCCCAACGAATTAAAGCCTCTACACCTAAAATAACTCCGGTTCGCATATTGACCTTTGGTTGATAATGAAGAACGAACTCATTCGCAAGAAGTGCTTCATATAAACGTTGAATTAACTCAAAACGTTCACGAATTAAATTATCTTGTTCCGTATTAAAAATATGGTACCGGTTTTTCCCAGATATTTTTGCTTGATACATGGCTTGATCTGCTTGGCGTAAAAGTTGATCAGGGGCAACTTTTTCAGTTTGAGGGTAAAAGCTAATGCCAAGACTAGCGGTAACGTAAATAGTGTGCTCATTAATTAAACAAGGTTGTGCAGTTATCTCAAGCAAACGGGTAATTAAGGGTAAGGCGCTTTTAATCATAGGTAAATTTGAAAGCACGATAACAAATTCATCTCCTCCGAGGCGGGCAATGGTATCTTCAGTACGTAATACACTCTGCATATTTTGCCCCAATGCCATGAGCAGCTTATCTCCTATGTCATGTCCATAGGTGTCATTAACGTTTTTAAAACCATCGATATCTAGAAAAATAAGGGCTAATAATTGTTTATTACGTTGCACGTGCATCATATATTGCTGTAAGCGATCGGCTAATAAAGTTCGGTTTGCTAAACCGGTTAATTCATCATAATGGGCCATATGCAGCAGTTTTTCTTCCGCTATCTTGCGCTTAGAAATATCATTAATGAGAATTCGTATCTCAAATATATGGTTTCTTTCCTCAACTGTAGCACTTAAGTGCGCCCAAAAGCATGTTTTATCAACGCGAACAAGCTCTATTTCACATTCGGTAAATGTCCGATAAGTGATAAGGTTGTTAAAAAATAAATTGTAGGTATGTTGATGATATGCAGGGATTAAATTTGCTAAACGCAGTGTTTTTAATTTTTTTCGATTAACGCCCAAAAGCCGAGATGCAGTCTGGTTTATTTCTTGAATTTGCCCATCTTCACTCAGTGTACAATAAGCAGTAGGAGCCAAATCATAAAGATCAAAATAGCGTTGTGTAGCTTCTCTAAGTTCTTGCTGACTTTGCAGCAATGCTTCTTCTCGTTTTTCTTTCTCTTTATTCTCAGAGGCAAGTTTTTTGTTAGTTCGAACTAACTCTGCGGTTTTTTCACTTATCACCGTGTCAAGATGTTGATTTAAATATAGAAGATTTTTTTGTTTTTTGAACAGTTCAAGATAAACGCGTATTTTTGCTAAAAAACTATATTTTTCAATTGGTTTTGTAAAATAATCAATGGCACCAAGTTCAAATCCTTGTCGTACAAATTCTTCTTTTTTAAACGCTGCGGTTAAAAAAACAATCGGGATATGCTTTGTTTTAATATTTGATTTTAAGAATTTAGCTACCTCAAAGCCATTCATATTTGGCATCTGTACATCTAGAATGATGAGTTCAATCTCTTCATTTAGTGCAATTTTCAAGCAGGCTTCACCGCTCAGAGCTTTAATCAGATGAAAGTTGTTAATCCCTAACTGTTCTAATAATTTTTCTAATGTATAGAGATTGTTATCATCATCGTCGACAATAAGGATCGTTACTTGGTCACTAATTTTACTTATATTTTTTATCATAGCGATAACCCTATTGCTTTAGGTGGACTATGATTAGTAAATTGATGGTAAAGCCTTACCACATTTTTCATTACATAGGATGTGTTCGTGTTCAAAAATATGACATTAATAACCAGATTTGCTTTGCTAAGTGTTTTGTCTTTACTGAGTATCATCATAATTTTAGTACTAAGTTTAACTAGTCTCGGTGCAATGAATGAAAATTTCAACCGTGTCATAGATAAAGATATGACGAGATCTTTGATTAGTAAAGATATCAGAGCAAATTTTATTGAAATGCACAGAGCTGAAAAAAATGTCATTTTGTCACTCACCCAGAAAGAAATGCAGGATTTTCATCTTGATTTTTTACAAGCTCAAAACGAGCTTGAACAAAATATTGGGGCATTAAGAATACGCATACCGGATGACAATACAGGAACGCTAGAAGCGATTCAGACACTATTCATTCAATATGTGAACGTGTATGAAGATATTCATCAACTATCGCGACTCAATTCAAATCAACAAGCGACAGAGCTCTTCACAACAAAATCTAAAGAATATATAGCTAGAGCAAACGCCCTCATATCTGAATTAATAACGTATAACACGACACAAATGGTTCAGGCAAAAGCAATATCTGATGAGAGGTATAACGATACGTTTATTAGGTTACTGATTATTTCTAGTGTTGTTGCAATTATTATGTTTTATGTTGTTTTCTTGGTATATAACTATCTAAATGAACGATTCCTTACTATCTATAAACGAATCAGCATCATTAAGGCCGGAGTGTTTGATGATGATAGTGAAAGTGATAGTGATAGCGAAAATGATGAGTTAGGCCAGATAGGACTCACTTTACTTGAGGAAATAAAACTCTTAAAAGAAAACAGTATTGCCGCTCAGAACGAAAATTGGATTAAAGAAGGTATCAATGGATTATCCAACCAACTGATTACCCAGAGTGATCCTATTGAAGTGAGCCAGATATCTATTGATTATCTATGCTCTTATCTTAATGCGGGTATTGGTTCTCTGTATGTATTTGATGAAAATGAAGGTGTGTTAAAACAATATGCAAATTACGCGTTTGTTCAAAGAGAAGAAATATCTAATCGTTTTAAATTAGGGGAAGGAACCGTTGGACAAGTAGCACTTCAACAATCACCAATTCAACTGAAAAATATACAACGCTCACAACTCATTATTGCTACAGGAACGACGAGTGAGCCTCCTTTAAATACCTATACATTCCCTTTACTTTACAAAAATGTACTCTATGGGGTAATAGAACTTGGCTCCAGTGAACTATTTGACACCAAATCGGCCACCTTGTTTACGCAGTCTCAAGAGTTAATCGCCTCGGCACTCTATCAAGCAAAACAAAATAAACAACTCGCCATGTTACTCGAAGATACAGAGCTTAAAAGTAAAGAACTTCAAAAATTTAATGCTCAAATGGAAGAACAACAACAACAACTTGAAGAAGCTAATGCTCAAATGGAAGAGCAACAACAACAACTTACAGAAAAAAACCTTATTTTAGAAGAATCTCAAGTCACGTTAGATAAAAGAGCCGAAGATTTAGCTTTATCAGGTAAGTATAAATCTGAATTTTTAGCCAATATGTCACATGAACTAAGAACTCCTCTAAACTCAATTATCTTACTTTCTGATATGTTACATGAAAATAAATTAGGACATTTAGATGAAGAGGAAATTAAAAAAGCGTCCATCATCCATCATAGTGGCAATGAGTTATTAAGACTAATCAATGATGTGCTTGATCTTTCAAAAATTGAAGCCGGTAAAATGGAACTTATTGTCGACGCATTCGAATCAAGTACTTTTAACGAAGAAATAACCAGTCAATTTGAGCATCAAGCACAAGAAAAAAACCTACACTTTACCACTTCAGATAGTTACAAAGGGATAATCTATAGCGATAAAGACCGATTGGCTCAAGTCGTACGCAACTTGATATCCAATGCATTGAAATTTACCACTGATGGGACCATTTCTTTTGATATTAAGCCTGCCGATAATGACCGTATTAACCTATCAGTAAGTGATACTGGCATCGGGATCTCGGATGATAAATTAACCAGTATATTTGAAGCCTTTCAACAAGCAGATGGAGGGACCAGTAGACAGTATGGTGGAACGGGACTAGGCCTATCTATCAGTAAAGAACTTACCCGTATGTTAGGCGGAGAGTTGAGTGTAAAGTCGAAGATAACAGAAGGAAGCACCTTCACAATAATAATCCCCAATATGCAATCTAAACAAGACCATACTATAACTCTTAAAAATAGTGAGATTATCAGTGATGATAGAAACCTTATAACTAAGCTAGATAAGGTATTTTTAATCATAGAAGACGACAAGGATTTTGCCAATACATTAAAAGAAATACTCAATCAAAAAAATGAGCATGCACTTGTTGCATTTAATGCTGAAGATGGTTTGAAATTGGCACATGAATATAACGTAAAAGGCGTTCTGTTAGATTTAGGACTGCCTGACATGAATGGTATAGATTTACTTAAAGCGTTTAAAATGACTCCTAACCTCAGGAAAATACCCGTCTATGTTATTTCAGGTAAAGGCCAAGAAACAGAGACCGCAGAATATGGAGCAATCGGTTATAGCTATAAACAAATGGCGAAAAAAGATATTGGCAATGTGGTAGACCAGATTAATACTTTTTATGAAAAAAAGGTAAAAGATTTACTGGTAGTAGAGGATGATGAAATACAAAGAGAAGCCTTAGTTGAGTTTATTGGAAATAGCAGTGTTAAATCAACAGGCGTCTCCTCAAAAACGCAAGCTCTGCAAGAGCTAGATAAAGGTATTTATGATGGGATCATTATAGATTTAGGTATTAAGGATGGAACAGGTTACGAGATATGTGAATATATTAAGGACAATAACCTGCACATTCCTATTATCATTTATACAGGTAAAGATCTAAGCGCTGATGAAGAACAACATTTACGACAATATACCGATAAAATAGTCATAAAAACGGTCGCCTCGCAACAAAGACTTTTAGACGAAGTTGATATATTTATGCACAGAGTGAATATCCAACATCAAGGAAAAAGGCACAATATTCAGGATATAGATTTAAGTGGTAGAACAATTTTAGTGGCTGATGATGATATACGAAATATTTATGTACTCAGTGAAGCATTGGCCGCTAATGGAGCAGAAATAATCACGGCGAACAATGGTAAACAGGCGATTGAAAAGTTAAATGCTAACAATAATATAGACCTCATTTTACTCGATGTCATGATGCCGATTATGGATGGATATGAAACCGCCACGATTATAAAGAATAATGATAAGACAAAAGATATTCCTATTATTGCTATTACGGCAAAAGCAATGAAAGAAGACAGACAAAAAGCACTGGATGCCGGATGTGATGATTATATGTCCAAACCTTTAAATATGGATATTTTATTAGGTATCATAAAAAGCTGGTTACACTAAATATGATACATATTTTATTAAGTCACAATATTAAAAAACTTCTTATTGATGATACGATTCAAGAATCAGATATAGGGCTGTTAAAAAAAGAATTATCATCAGAGTCAACAGATATAAAGTATGAGATAACCTTTGTTCATATCGACTTTATCCCTAATTGGCTGGTGAAGTTATTGGTAAAAATGAAAAACAATATCACGATAGAGACGACCCAGAGAGCTTTATGGGTATATTTGTCAAAATTAGGAATAAAAAACCAGTTAAAATATAATGCTAAGTCTTATGAAGATAGAGATCGCCCTCCCTTAAAGGCAATCGCTATTGGTGGTAGCGCTGGCTCTATAGAGAAAATACTCGCGCTTATTTCCCAATTACCCTATGCAGATATATCTATTTTTATTGTTGTACATCTTAGCCCAAATAAAAAGAGTCATTTAGCTTCAATTATACAAAATATTACGCAATATAAGGTAGCTGAAGCGTTGCACAATACACCAGTGAACAAAAACTGTATCTATATAGCCCCCCCAAATTATCATTTTACCGTGATTGATAATTATATGTACTTAGATAAAAGTGTTGAAGTTAATTATGCAAGACCCTCTTTAAATGTCACATTTAAGTCTTTGGCGTATGAGTATCAAGACGCCTTGATCGTCGTACTTTTATGTGGATATGGAAGTGATGGGACAAGTAGCATGGAAGACTTAAAACAAAACAATTGTGAAATAATTATTCAAGATCCTCAGGAATGTGAAGCAAAAGAAATGCTTTTAAATGCAATCTCAACGCATCACTATGACGTGGTCAACATATTTCGGACAACCCAGTTAAGCAACTTTTTGTAGTTTTAC
>OJFP01000098.1_pt1 | contig 68079 bp, 60 predicted proteins | sample 1594141 | NCBI WGS metagenome assembly OJFP01 (sample SAMN05416843, study PRJEB24817) | seawater metagenome | isolation source: Sea water | place: Canada:Atlantic | collected 2013-07 | reverse complement strand
GAGATGTAGAGAGGTCTCGTGGGCTCGGAGATGTGTATAAGAGACAGGGTTAGAAGTTATAGTAGGCTAACTGAACCACTAAAAGTGGATTTTAAAAGTATTGTTTATCTAACTTACAGGAGAAAATTATGAGTGAAAAAGTAGCAGATTGGGTCCTACATCATGTGAATTCTTCCTACGAGCGCAAAGGAGAGAAAGGTTTAAGAACGGTCTCAAACTGGAAGACTGACGGAGATATAGAACACTATGGAGCTGGTTTTGGAACGCTAGTAGTAGAGCATGACATGAATGATCCTAACGCCACGAACGGAGCTTGCAGTTGGCAAGGCGAAGCGTTTCTTCCTAATGGAGACCGCCTGATGGGATACTTTGACGGTACTTGGGAAGCTTCTGGAGGAAATGTTTGGAAAGTAGCTATGGAAGGCTGGGACAGCTTAGACGGAAAATTGCGCTTAGAAGGCGAAATCAGTCTATCTGAACTTACGTTTTCGGGAACCAATTATAAGGCTTAAGTAAGCTAAGATTGAACGAGAGGTGGTGTTTCCAGCGCCACCTCTTCCTCCAAAAACACCAAGGCGGGCATGATTAAGGTGGCGGGAGAGTGTTGACGCACAAGCTAATTACTATAGTTGCCGCTCAGACTTGCTAGAGCTGATTTTGAAAGGAGGATAGATAGTGACTACGTATAACCTTAAATACTCTATTAGATATATAGATCAAATGAACTTAATACAGACATTAAGAGAGGCTAACAAAGCAGATCATGAACTGCCAAAGACATCAGCGGATTTAGAAAAATGGGTAGAGTTCTTTGAAACAAAGTATGAAGCTCAAACGGCAAGCACCAACGACTTTGGCCGGAAATAACCCAGCAAGCAACCGCACAAGCTAATTACTATAGCTGCCGGTCAGACTTTCTATGAGCTGATTTTGAAAGGAGAGGCTAATGAAGAAAATTGACATCAACGCACTAATACAGCTTTTAGGTATGGTAGGAATTATTGTCTCGCTTATCTTTGTTGGTTTGGAAATGAGGCAATCGCAAAATATAGCGTTAGCTGCTCAACAGCAGTCACGGACTGAAATTTTTACCAATCTTGTGCAATCGTTGAACGAGTCTAGTGAAGTAAGTCTTTACCAAATATTTATGAAAAATGAACAAAACAAAACTCTCACTTCGTCTGAGAAAAAAATTGCTGAGAATTATGCATTCCAAGCGGTGTGGGTTTTTGAAAATGACTTTATTCAATTACAGTCTGGCCTAATAAGTGACGATGTTTGGGAAGCAAAGTTGCGCGCCATCAATACGGTGGCTTCGCGTTGCGCGTACCGAGATTCTCTTGAGTATCTCATGCGATTTGTGACTCCAGAGCTTTTGAATCTTGTTCATATAAGGCCAAAATCAGAATGCATTAGCTACCAATGAATAAAGCACTCTTAGCTTTGAATCTGACATCCGATACCTGAAATATCTTCTTTGTAAAAAATAGGAGTACAGTTATGAATAAACTTTTAATCGGAGCAATACTTTTATTTTCAATTAGCTTTTCTTATGCCGAGAAAATAGATCCTAACATTTCGCTCATACAAACTAGCTTTGAGGCATACCTTCAAGATTTCATTGCCCGAGACTCGATTCGACTGGCAACACATTTCCAATTTCCTTCAATAAATCAGCTCACGACGCCCAGCAGTGTTTTTCATACAAAAGAGGAAATAATTAAGTTTTGGGAATCGTTTCCATTGCAAGATGGATACGCATACAGCACGACGGACAGCCTAGAAATTCATCGCCTATCTGACCCCATCTATTACTTAGACGTCGATTATTCTCGTTACAATGACGCTGAAGAACTTATATATGAAGGAAGTAGTATCTATCTTTATGGAAAAGAAACAGGTAGCTGGAAGATATTTTTTGCATGGACAGGAGGCAGAGAGTAAAATTTCTTGACGTTTTGAGAACTAATTATGAACAAACTACATGTAAGGCCCACTTTTGTCATTCCAACCTTGAAGTGCCAATGGTTATTGTAGCGACCACATATATTCACACACTGACTTCAGGAATGGGGTTTAGTGCTGCTCTTTTGGGGCTTGGTCCTTTCTTAAGAGGCAAGTGCATAGAAATCTTGGAATAGCCCCCCAGTTAGAAACTGTTGGGTATCTGTATACAAGAGAGCAGAGGTATTTGCTGTACTGTTCTTTTTGTCTAAAAAAATTCTGAGAAATATCACAGCTGCTTCCGGTAATAACTTTAAATAAACACGTCAATAACTCCTGCCTTAACCTTTTAAGATGTCACTGAAACAAAAGCCGGAAGAGGCGTAATTCCTGCTGCAGGCTTGAGTTATTGATGCCTAAGAAGCCAAGTTATTACCGCCTAGAAGGCCTGTCAATGCAGATGCATGAAGCACAGGCTTGGGTTGCTCAGGAATGGCCTCTAGGAGTCCGCGTAAGGCGCTGTGCGGTCTTTGCGGTTCTTCTTTGATCAAGCCTCTTGGTGCAGAGCGAGGACGCTCAGATGACTCATAAGACACTAAACTGACCACGCATCGCCGCATCAAGTAGCACACCTCTGAGATGGGTCGCCCGCCCGACATTCTCGCGCTTGTCTTCGATGGCGCAGAGTACCCATCGCCTCCAGTTGCCGTTAGAAATACGATCAATCGCATCCCAAAAGACCCTCTCTAAGGCTATGGATGTTTTCCGTTCGGAGATAACTATCGTTCGGTGTAAGTACATCTGATTCTCCATTTATAAAATCCAACATTGCCGGGCTATACTGACCGCGTTGGTAGATCTATCCATCATCAGAAGAGATAACCGATCCCGCAGTTTTGTTTGTTGTATAGGAGTGCCAGATAAAGAACACGGTCGCCAACGTTCCCAAGTATAACGTTGCCGAAACACTGACAGTCATAAGGATACTGGGGGGTGCAAACAGAGCACCCTGCAAATATCCCTCTATAGAAGCACCCCAAATATTTATCCTAACGACCACTGAGAATGTGAAAAGCAGATAGATACTTGTAAGCATCCCCGCATAAGTTTTTGTCAATTTTTCCCCGGCGAGGTGACTTGCCACGATCGCCGCAAAGGTCGCGGATAACCAAAATTGGAAGAGCGAGTCAATCCGTTCGACCGACGCGTTGACCATTTGTAAAGTTTCAAAGTAACTAAGTTCCATTATTTAATCCTCGTAGCTAAGCGATCGCTTTTAGATAAGCGCCTTTGATCAAGTCTCTAGTGCAGAGCGAGGACGCTCAGACAGCTCGTTAGGCGTTAAACTGAACTCGTATCAATGCATCAAGTAGCACACCTCTGAGGTGAGTGGCTCGTACAACATCCTCTTGTTTGTTTTCGATGATATTGAGTACCCATCGCCTCCAGTTGCCGTTAGACATACGATTATACGCTTGCATATCAATGGTTCGTTTTCGAAATAACAAAAAAAACTATGCGTCAGCGAATGCTTCTCTTTACGTGTGGCATATCGTCTAAATTAAATCCTGCCAAATCGTCATCGGCAAAAATTTGACTTTCGAACCACTCTACAAAATTTTCAGACTGCGTCGGCTTCCATAGATTCCAAATATTTTTCCCTGTTGTAGTTTTCATCATCCCCCTTCGCAAAAGATTCATGCGCATTTCCAATTGCGAAGGATTTAATAATTTTTCGTGAACTTTATCGTAGGTGTCGAAGATGTCTACTAATAAAGTGTGGATGTAAAACCCACATTGAAAACGTTCTGCGTCGCGAAATTCGTCATTCTGCCAATCCTTAGCTAATAATTCGCAAAATTTTTCATCAGTAGCTATTCTAAAAAACCGATCGTAAAGTCTTTGAGTTAGAGAAAAGCCGAATTGTGCTTTAGTAATTATATTTTGTTGTTTTACTTGAGCGCCGAGGTAACACACAGACACGACAACAAAAACAGGCTCGACTATCTGTACAATTAATATTGCTATTTCTTGGAACATGAGTATTTCCTCTTACAATTATCCAATTACCGTATTAATAAAGATCATTCCGGCTGCGATTTGCATCAACGAACAGTAACGTCCTGAGAACAGGCGAGGTCGCAAGCCGGCTGGAAAGCTCGATTAATTCACGCCATACTGCGAACCATGGTATTCGATACAAGCACGTCACAGTATAGCGCCCTAGAAGAATCTATTAATGTGTCTTCCCATGCTCTGGGTTTTGTTCTGAGTATTATTGCCTTGGGGGCGTTACTGTTTCGCTCATTGCCCGGTGGTGACTTATTGAAGATCATGAGTGCCGCGATTTTTGGCTGCGCTTTGGTGCTGACCTACGCTACCTCCACAATTTATCATAGCAGCCGCTCGCCGCTGCAACGTAGCCGAATGCGCATCATGGATCATGCCTGCATCTATCTTTTAATCGCAGGTACCTACACCCCCTTTGTGCTGATCGTTCTGCAAGGCTTTATCGGCTGGACTATATTCGGTATTTCCTGGGGTATGGCGATTACGGGCATCACACTTAAGATATTTTTTACTGCGCGCTATCGCTTGCTATTCACACTGATGTATTTGTTCATGGGCTGGCTGATTGTGTTTGCCATAGTTCCGTTGATAGAGAAAATGCCAGTCATTGGGATGCGTTGGTTGGTGGCGGGTGGTCTGGCCTATTCGATGGGCGCAATACTCTATGCGATTCGCAAAATCCCACTCAATCACGCTATCTTCCATGTGTTTACAATGGTCGGCAGTATCTGTCATTTTATCGCCGTGTATTGGTACGTGATTTAGTCGAATTAAAGGGGTTAGATATCTTGGGTTTTAGTATTGCTCTAGCAATCTAATCTAATCCGTTGATGTAAATTTTTAATATCGAGAGTAAGGTCATGAAGAACTTATTGTTAGGCTTAATCAGCTCCCACAACCGTTACAGTCCAATGCCTCTCCAGCCTTAGATAGCTCTGCCCGCACACCTAATTCCTAGTAACCGGCCAGCCAGTACCCCACCCCGGGGGTACACCTCGATAAGTCAGGATGGTTCAATTGCCCCGTATACATACCATTGTGGACGAACGGTTAGGTACTCCTGAGAACAAGGCGCGAGAGATTACTTCATAGCTAAGTTAAGAACGCATATCAAAACCTGAAGGTTGACCGAAAAGCACCTAATAGTGTCATTAAGGCGGACATTCTAACTTTTCTCTTGTATTTCAGCTTTGCGGTTTATCCAATGTTGGTGTTAGCGTGTTTCTGAGGACGGCTGCATTTACTATTTTCCCGTCGCTGACGGTATATTTCTCTCTTACGGTTTAGAGAATGAGTCTAGGCATCTAATTAGTAACCCTTTTTAATAGGTTTGCAGGCGCTTACCGACTACTTAAATGGTTAGTGCGCTTTGTTCGCTAGCCAATTAAGATCGAGCACCTAACTGATACAGACTGAAACTAAGTCTAGCTGTTACAATTCTATGCGCAAGGTTACTAGTGGTTTACAGTGACAATGAAATTGGTTGAGGCCAGCTGAGTGGTTCGCGATCAATATGAGGTAATGATCGTTACCATAAACCACTATTGGTAGTGTTATTGCGGTCATCTATCGTTTAAAATCGTAAATATTATGAGTCAGCAGATGCCTAGTCACTTGGGCGCGGCGATGTCGCTTAAGCCAGCGCTGCTCAAGTAGAGCGTAGCAACGAGCAGGGCGCTACTCTAAAGTACGCTATGTAACTCACATCACGACAATAATAACTATCAGAATCAGAAAACGATGCGCCTCAAATGTATTAAGTTAGCCGGATTCAAGTCTTTCGTTGATCCTACAACAATCGATTTCCCCTCGAACCTATGCTCTGTCGTTGGTCCTAATGGCTGCGGCAAATCGAATGTAATCGATGCCGTGCGCTGGGTAATGGGAGAGAGCTCTGCGAAAAACCTGCGTGGCGAGAATATGACCGATGTCATATTCAATGGGTCCGGCGGACGTAAGCCGGTCGGTCAAGCAAGCGTTGAGTTGGTGTTCGATAATCATGATCACAAACTGACAGGCGAATATGCCAATTTTGATGAGGTCTCGATAAAGCGCAAGGTGGATCGCGACGCGCAGTCTACCTATTCGCTTAATGGCACCAAGTGCCGCCGCAAAGATGTCACTGACATTTTTCTGGGTACCGGCTTGGGCGCGCGAAGTTATTCGATTATTGAGCAGGGTATGGTGTCTCGGCTTATCGAGTCGAAGCCCGAAGAATTGCGCGTGTTTATCGAAGAAGCGGCAGGAATATCAAAATACAAAGAGCGCCGAAGAGAAACCGAGAGCAGAATCAAGCGCACGCGAGAGAACCTTGAGCGGTTGTCAGATATCCGCGATGAGTTGGGCAGGCAGCTCGCACACCTTCACAGGCAATCAGTTGCGGCTGAGAAGTACGGTGAATACAAGACGCAAGAGAGGCAAACGACTGCTTTTTTGAACTCATTAAAATGGCAGGCATTAGACGTCGATATTAGGCAGAACAAGGCAGCAATTGGCGATCAGGAAATACGGTTAGAGGCGACTATTGCCGACCAACGCGAAGCGGATGCGAAGATCGAGCAACGCTTAGTCGATGGCACTGAGCTTGGCGATAAGCTTGGCGAGGTACAGGCGCGATTTTATAGGTTAGGAAACGACATCGCACGACTCGAGCAGTCGATCGAGCATCATCTCGAGCGCGCTGATCAAATGCGTTTCGATCTTAACGAAACTCAGCAGGCCTATGAACAAACGAAAGATGAACTCGATACCGACTTAGCTCGAATAGTCGAGATCGAAAGTGAGCTCGAGGATGTGACGCCTGAACTCGATTCTGCACTAGAACTTGCAGCGGAATCGGCGGCTATTCTCGAAGATGCTGAGAGTGGCCTGCGGCAATGGCAAACCGAGTGGGATGAATTTAACAAGGGTGCAGAACGTCCGAGGCAAGTCGCCGAGGTAGAACAAGCCCGTATTCAGCAACTCGAAAACATTGTACAGCGTGGGCTCGAACGCAGCCGGCGGCTTGAGGAAGAGCGCGAGCAGCATTTACAATCAGACGAAGACGACACAGTTATTGAGGCCAGAGAGGAGCTTGCGCTTTTAGAGGAAACCATCGAGACGCTGCAGGCGCAAAGCCAACTAGCAGGCAGCGAAATCGCGCTGCGTCGGTCCGAATATGGTGAGTGCGCAGATCAGCTGGACGCGGCACGAAGTGAATTGCAAACGGCTCGGGGCAAGCTTGCATCATTAGATGCGCTGCAACAAGCTGCCTTAGGTCTAGACAACGAAGAGGTAAACGCTTGGCTTCGAAATAATGGTCTTGGAGACAGGCAGCGACTCGCTCAAAGCATCCGCATCCAATCAGGATGGGAACAGGCCGTCGAATCAGTCTTGGGCGAAACGCTACAAAGTATTTGTGTCGAGGGGCTGGACGATATCGAGTCACTCCTCGCCGAGCTTCCAGAGGGACGTATTGCCCTGGTTGATGTAAGTTCCTTAGCGGCAGAGAATCTGCAAACGAAATTGACCTTGAAGCCGCTAGCCGGTTACGTCGAAGCCGACAGCGGTATTCGCGATTTGCTCCAGGGCATTTACGCGGCCGAATCACTTGCCGAAGCACTGGCGCAGAGGCAAGCCTTAGGCTCGCATGAGTCGATTGTGACGTGCGATGGGTTGTGGATCGGTAGATCATGGATTCAATTAAAGACCGCTGACAAAGAAGGCTCGATAGTGAAGAGGCGCGGGCTTATCGAAGAACTAAATGAATCGATTGATGCGCGTCTTGTGCTGTCGAATAAACTAAACGAGCGTCAAGCCGAACTCAAAGAAGCCATTGCAGAAGCCGAACAAGCCCGTGAACAACTTCAGCTGGATATTGCTAATAACAGCAAAGCGTTTGGCAACCTCAAATCACAGTTGAGTGCACAACAAGCAAAAGTTGAGGAAGCAGGACTTCGACGTCAGAGGATCCATCACGAACTCGAAGAACTCAAGCGTCAGATAGAGCTTGAGCAAGAAAATATAGCGGAATCACGGCAGCGACTTCAGGTGGCGCTCGATTCTATGGAAGAGAATATCGAGGCTCGCGAGTTACTCGAGCACAGGCGGGAGCAACATATGCGCTCGCAGCAAGAGTCTCGGGAAAAGTCGCGGCATGATAAGGACGCTGCTCATGCCTTCGCGCTGCGACAACAAATGTTGCAGTCGCAGTTGCAGTCGACTCGAGAAACAATGGATCGAATGTCGTCGCAGGTAAAGCGTAGCCAAGAACGTATAGAAACTTTAACCGCACAAATAGCGACCTCCGAAGAGCCCGTTGCTGACATGCGCTTGGAGCTAGAGTCGCTTCTCGAAAAGCGCTTAGAGGTCGAGCAAGAACTCGCACAGGCGAAGGCTCAGGTCGACGCTAACGAGCATGCCATAAGGGGTCTTGAAGCCGAGCGTAATAGTATTCAGGAGCGCAGTAATCAAATTCGCGAAGTGCTTATGCAGGCGAGGCTTAAAAGCGAAGGCGCTTCAGTAAAGCAGGAGGCCGTTCTCGAGCAGCTTACTGACGCCAAGTTCAATCTAGAAGCTGTGCTCAATGCCTTGCCTGAAGAGATGGATATAGCGCAATGTGACACAGAGTTGGAGCGACTCGCTAATCGCATTCAACGCTTAGGGCCAATTAACCTTGCGGCTATTGATGAATATGCACAGCAGTCTGAGCGAAAAGTCTATTTAGATAAACAGAATGAGGATCTCGAACGCGCATTGACTACGCTGCAGAACGCTATCAAGAAAATCGATCAAGAAACGCGCGCGCGTTTTAAAGAGACCTTCGACAAAGTAAACGCTGGTCTTCAGGCATTATTCCCTAGAGTGTTCGGTGGTGGCCACGCTTACCTTGATATGACCGGTGAAGATTTGCTCGATACGGGTGTGGCAATTATGGCGAGGCCCCCTGGAAAGAGAAATAGCACTATTCATCTTTTGTCGGGCGGTGAGAAAGCGATGACGGCAATCGCGCTAGTATTCTCTATATTCCAATTAAACCCGTCGCCGTTTTGTATGCTCGATGAGGTTGACGCACCGCTCGATGATGCCAACGTTGGCCGTTACGCAAATTTGGTCAAAGAGATGTCGAAGTCCGTTCAATTTGTCTTCATTACACACAATAAAATAACGATGGAAATGGCAAACCAACTGTTGGGCGTCACCATGCACGAACCGGGCGTGTCACGTATTGTGGCGGTCGATATTGAAGAGGCAGCAGAACTCGCTGCAATGTAGGGTGGTTTGCCTAGGCGCATCCTCACCAGCCAAACTGAGCGTATGGCTGGTGAGGGAAAAGTATTTTCGACTTAAGCCCGCAGTTGGCTAAAGATCTGCTGTCGCCTGGCTGATAACTCTGTAGGTAATACTCTTTCATTAGCCTGTCTAAAATATCTTATGGATTTACGCGAACTCGTCATTCTAGTCCTTGGCCTAACTATCGTTGGCGTCGTCGTGAGAGGCCTTCTCGTCGCTTTGAAAGCGAGAAAAAGCCAGCTCAGGCTTGCGATCGACAAGAATCTTCCTAAAGACATCGACCTCGAGGCAATCGAATTAGCGGAGCTCCCTAGCGGCGGCGCGCGCGTTGTTCGCCGCTCCCCCGATGAGCTTCATGCAGCGAACACAAAGAGTAAGGCTGACGCTCTGCTAAATATCCCCGTGTCAAAACCTGTGGCCGTGAGTCTAGGAATTCTGCCCCTAGAGTTTGATGAGTCATTAGAAACAGAGGGCTCTGAGGCGCCAGTAGAGTCTGAGGGGTCTGAAGAGTCTAAAGAGTCTGAATGGCCTAAAGAGACAAAAGAGACAGAAGAGACCCAGGTGAATGTGCCGGCAGTTGCGATTAACTCGGAAACAGAGCGCGTAAAACTTCTGAGTTCAGTCGATGAGATCGCCGATGAAGTGGGCGAAAAGGAGACTAATGAGCCTCCTGCGGAGCTAACCGAAGACCTCTCCGAAGAATTGCCTGAAGAGCTGCCTGAAGAATTTCCCGAAGAGATAGCTACAGACTCAGCTCCCACTCATACGATCTCCTTGGGCGAAGGCATTGATGACGATGACGACGAGTATTCTTCGATCAGTCTGTCTGCAGGTGACCGCATCGGAGGCATAAAAGAATCGCCTAAAACGCCATCGAAGAAAGACTCTCGGGGTAGCGCTATCCTCGGCTCGTTGGGCGCTGCAAGCAGGTCGCTTGGCGCACTGGTTGCCAGCCGAAAGTCAGATAAGACTGTTCCTGACGCACCTGATGATACGCCACTTATCGAGCATACTGAGGCCAACACTGCTGTCCCTATCGCGGAATCCACAAACGATCATAGTGCCTTGTTTGAAAATTACGAACAGGATCAGAGCGCTGAGGCTTCGCCTAGCGAGGCAAGCGACATCATGCCGGAGAATGATAGCCCCGCGGTTACCGACTTATTCCCCGAAACCTTTGCTCAAGAAGCGGCGCCTGAGCCCGAAGTTCTAGAGCCGGCCGACGCGGCTCCCGCGCCGCTATCACCTAGAGTAAATGAGGTTAAAGAACAGGCAGCACCTGCAATTGAGGAGAAGCCGAAGGGCGCCGCCGTGGGTGAGGTGTCAGAGGTTCTCGTATTGAATGTAACGGCCAAGAAAGGCCGGTTAATCATGGGTGAGCGCCTACTGTCATTGATGCAGGGACTTGAACTTGAGTACGGGGAAAGGAAGATTTTTAGCAAGCGAACATACGACGCTGAAAGAGGCCCGATTCTCTTTAACGTGGCCAATATGTTGCAACCGGGTACGTTCGATCTGAATAATATGGAAAATTTCGCAACCGTGGGCGTCACGCTGTTTCTTGCGCTGCCTTCACCAATCAGCAATTTCGAGGCGTTCGAAGAAATGCTGCAAACAGCACAAGATCTTGTCCGCTCTATCGACGGAGAATTGCGCGACGACCAGCGCAATATGATGACCGGTCAAACAATAGAACACTATAGGCAGCGTGTACGCGACTTTGAGCTGCGGCGATTGCGTTCGCGAGCCGCTGCAGGGTGAGTGCCTCCACAGCAATCCTAGAAGAGGTTGCTTCGCTTAGAGTGCAGCTTGAGCGCCACAATCGTCTCTATCACACGCTCGATAGCCCAGAAATTACCGACGCCGATTATGATGCCTTGTTGGCTCGGTTAGTGTCGCTCGAAAAAGACTATAACCTCTTTTCTCCTTCCTCGCCGTCGAATCGCATTGGCGCAGAGCCGCTGCCGGGATTTACTCAAGTCGCGCACGAAATTCCAATGCTTTCGCTAGATAAGGTGTTCGGCGAAGAAGACCTTCGTGCGTTTGAGGCAAGGCTCCTCAAACGTATCGAAGTAAGCAGCGAGATCACCTACAGCTGCGAGCCAAAGGTCGATGGTGTTGCGGTGAGTTTGCTCTACGAGAAGGGGCAATTGGTCCGCGCGGCTACCCGAGGCGACGGGACGGTCGGCGAGGATATTACTCACAATGTGCGGACTATTCGCACCATACCTCTGCAACTTAGCGGCGAGGGCTATCCGGCTGTGCTCGAGGTTAGAGGTGAAATCTTTCTTGGCAAACGCGGTTTTGCCCAACTCAATGAGCAAGCGCGTCTAGATCAATCGAAGGTGTTTGTTAATCCCCGTAACACCGCCGCCGGAACGCTCAGGCAGCTCGATTCTCGACGCGCAGCCAAAGTGCCTCTGCAAATGTATTGTTACAGCGTAGGGCTGCAAGAAGGCGGTGATCTCCCCGACAGTCTTGGCGGAATTTTTGAGGCCTTAGCGGGTTGGGGATTGCCAACTAATCCGCAGCGTGAGGTCGTGGAGAGCATCGAGCGCTGCATTGCCTATTGCGAGGCACTGCTAGAGATGCGTAACGCGCTGGAATACGAAATAGATGGTGCGGTGATTAAGGTTGATTCACTGGAGCTACAGGCAAGCATCGGTTCCAACGCACGCACACCTCGCTGGGCTATGGCTTACAAATTTCCAGCAGAGGAAAAGAGCACGCGCCTTCTAGACGTCGAGTTTCAGGTTGGTCGCACCGGCACGATTACGCCCGTCGCAAGGCTCGAGCCTGTTTTTGTAGGTGGTGTCACCGTGAGCAATACAACGCTTCACAATATGGATGAAGTAACTCGCCTTGGCGTGAGAATCGGTGACGAAATTATTATTCGCAGAGCGGGTGATGTTATACCTAAGGTGGTGAGGGTGCTTGCTGGGTCTGTTAACCCAGCACCGAGAGAAATTATCGCACCTACCCAGTGTCCGGTGTGTGGCTGTGCTGTTGAGAAAGAAGGCGACGTGCTTATTCGTTGCAGTGGCGGGCTGATTTGTGGCGCACAGCGCAAAGAATCGATTCGTCATTTTGCTTCGCGCAACGCGCTAGATATCGATGGTATGGGCGAGCGTATTGTCGAGCAGTTAGTAGATGCCGAACTCGTTCGTGACGTATCTGACCTCTTTGTTCTCGAAGCAAGCACACTGATGAGTTTGGATAGGATGGGAGTGAAGTCGGCCGAAAAATTAGTAGCCTCAATAGCTCGGTCACGTCGAACGACTCTGCCAAAGTTTCTTTATGCGCTGGGCATTCGAGAAGTGGGGGAGGCGACAGCGCTGCAGCTGGCGAACCATTTCGGCGATCTTATGCTGTTGCAAGAGGCGAGTGTTGAGACACTGGTCGCTGTGCCCGATGTAGGCCCCATCGTTGCAGAGCATATGGTCAGTTTCTTTGCCAATCGCGCGAATATTGATCTTCTCTCAAGGCTCACAGCGCGAGGTGTCTCGTGGCCTGCGATCACAGTGGCGAGTCCAGAAAGTAAACCGTTAGCAGGTCAAACCGTGGTCCTTACCGGCACTTTAGAAAAGCTCTCGAGGAACGAAGCGAAAGCCCGACTTATCGCGCTTGGGGCCAAAGTTGCAGGCAGTGTGTCTACAAGTACTACTGTTGTTTATGCGGGGCCCGGTGCAGGCAGTAAACTCGCTAAGGCAACTGAGCTGGGCGTCGAAGTAGCGGATGAAACTGCACTTCTCGCACTGCTCGCCGCGTTAGAGACGACGTCAGATGCACCGAAGACAGCGCCCTGATAGATAGAATAGTTACCTGCAGGTTATTGCGCGAAAGCGCTCAAATTGGGAAATGATGTATGAGTTGGTGGGGCAAAGTTGTTGGTGGCACTTTTGGGTTTATGCTTGGCGGCCCACTCGGCGCCCTCATGGGTGTGAGTCTTGGCAACTATTTTGATGGAGGCCTTACCGCGCAGAGCTCTCGTTTAGGTTTAGGGGCGACCGAGCGGGTCCAGTCGGCATTCTTTACCACGACCTTTGCGTTGATGGGCTATGTGGCGAAGTCGGACGGAAAAGTCACGCGTGATGAAATAGCAATGGCCGAAAGGGTCATGTCTCAGATGCGACTAAACGCGCAGCAGCGAGAAGTCGCCGTTAAGCTCTTTAACGAAGGCAAGCGTCAAGATTTCCCGCTCGAAGAAATTCTGACACAGTTCAAACGAGAATCGTTCAGACGCTCGAGTCTTGTGCAGATGTTACTCGAAATCGTTGCAGCAACAGCGCTGGCCGACGGAACCCTGCATGCGCAAGAACGAAAAACGCTCGAACTTATCGCCAGTAAACTCGGTGTCAGCAGGCCTCGACTCGATGCCATTTTAGCGAGAGTATCGGGACAGGCTGGGTTCGAAAGTGCAGATGAAAGTCGGTCAAAACTGTCAGCGGCCTACGCGCTTCTGGCTATTGAGTCTTCGGCAAGCATTGAGGAGGTTAAGCGCGCCTATCGCCGACAAATGAGTCAACACCACCCTGACAAGCTGGTCGCAAAAGGCTTGCCAGAAGAGATGATCGACATCGCGAATCGTAAGACCCAAGATATTAAGTCAGCGTATGATCTGATTCGTAAGGCACGAGAAGGATAATCGATTTGGTGGGCTAGCCTGCCCCTATTGAGACTGTGACGCAATATGCTGAAGAACGCGCACGCCAATAATGTGCTCAACGCTGACTAGCTGCTCGGCAAGCGTCTGAGCGAATGCGGTGTCGGCCGAACTTTCAGCGATTAAGTCTATTTCTATACCGTCCTCTAGATAGTGTAAATCGAACGCGAGATCAGAATTGCGCGCCGTAAGCTCAGACCATCGCGCTTTGATTAACGCCGCTACTTCTGCCCGAGACGGCACTGAATTCTCGCCACCTAAAGGGTGGTCGTGATCTGGATTGCCCTGCGGGTCGATATGCGGGATTACCTCACTTATGTCGGTAAATTTTTGCCGCAGCCTTTTGCTCGCAGCTGCGCCTATCTGATGCCCCTCCGAGACAGAGATCCGCGGGTCGACAGCAAGGTGAACCTCGACAATAGCTTTGCCGCCCGAAAGCCTAGAGCGGAGGTCTGTAATGCTCCTTACCCCCGGTGTTTCCTCTAAACAGGCTTCGAACTCCCCGCGTCTTTTATCGGGTAATGCGCTGTCGACAAGTTCACGCATGCTTTCGGCGCATAGTTCCCAGCCTATTTTGGCGATGAGAAGCGCCACGATGACGGCGGCCATAGTATCGAGCCAGACAATACCGAACTGCGCCCCAACGATACCGATCAATACAGCGACAGATGAAAGTGCATCACTCCTGCTATGACAAGCGTTAGCGCGAAGAAGACTCGAATTAAGACGGCTAGCTGCTGCTAACGTGAATCGATAGATCCACTCTTTGCTAGCAATTGAGGCCGCCGCTATTAGTGCGCCAAAAACACCCGGAATGGCGAGATCATCTAATGTGGCGAATCGTTCGCTCGCATCATAGAGAAGTATTCCGGCCGTAAAAAAGAAGACAATACCCATCACGATAGTGCCGACAGCTTCGAAGCGCCCATGCCCGTAAGGATGCCCTCTATCGGGCGCTGCATAGGCGGTGAGGGCGATAATAAGAACAAAGATGTCCGTCGCTGCATCAGTTAGAGAGTGCACACCGTCGGCGACAAGCGCGAATGACAAGGTAAAAATTCCGCCGATTATTTTGCCCACGCCAAGTGCGAGGTCTAAAACCATACCGATGAGGGTGACGCGAATAGCTTCGGTCTGAGCATCTTGGTGCTTTTGCATAAGCTGCTAGGATCTTAATCAGGGGGATAAGGTGGCTGGCTTTATACAAAGAAAAAGCCCGCGATCCGAAGATCGCAGGCTTAAGGCATGAAGGCCTATTTAAGGACCACCTTAGCGGCGGTCAATCTATCAAGGGAGAGATAAATCGCTCAAAACCCACAATTTTGAATACTATCTACCTACACTTAATACGACCCCGCCTTCCTAGGAGAGTTCCCAACACGACAATAAATATTTCCTGTTTCTCAAAAAAATCTTAACTAATTGAAATAACTATATTTTAATTACTTCTAATCCTTCTATTTTGAGCGTTTGTGCTGCATTAGCTGATGTAATTACCGCAACGCTTGGAGTGACGCCCACGAAATAGCGCTCGGCGACTGCTCTGAGCTCATCAAATGTGGTGGCGAGCACGCGCTCTCTGAATGCCATGCGCTGATCGATGCTGCGGCCGAATACTCTGTTGTAAAAAGCGGCTTTAGCCTCACCCGCCGGCGACGAAGGTTTATCCATTGCGGCGATCACGCCAAGCACGGCCTCTTCGAGCTGATTGTCGGCATGCTCGGTGTTAAGCAACCAATCAATGGATTTTGCAAAGTCTGCAAGCGTCTCTTCCAGCCTAGGGTCACGATAGCTGTAAAATCTAAACGACGCAGAGGAGCCGTCTTGGCTCGCACCGCCGCCGTAGGCGCCGCCTTTCTCGCGAATTGCGCTGTGTAAGTAGCCATTGCGAAGGAATCCAGCAAGCACCTGCAGCGTCGGGTGATCTTTATGATTCGCCGGCACGGTCGGGTGCGCTTGGGCGCAGAAATTGACTTGCGTCGATGTTGTCCATGCCTGAGCAACAGATTGTCTAATGGGCTCGAGCGTAAAATCATCGAGCGCGTTCTCGTTGCTTTTTGTCGCCCAAGCCTGAGCTACCGGCGCTGACAGCAATTCTTCGCACTCAGGTTCGCCAATGAGTAAAAACTGTCGATCCGCGGAGGTCACCAGCTCATGAAGCGTCTTAAAGCGTCGTAACAGAGCGGCGCGTTCTTGGGTGTTTTTGAGGGACTCGCGTATCTTCTTCAATCGAATCAAACCCGCGAGGCCCGCGTATTGATGATTCATCTGTGCCGTCGGAGACCAGCCACTGCTCGCGGCGCTCATGGCGAGGGAATGCCCTGAACCTGTGATGCTGCTTAGCTTGCGGGTGGTGATTTGTTCGATTAGTTCTGCAATTCTTTGCTCTTCGTCGAAACGCACGCCCTCAATAGTTTCGGCTAGCAATTCGCTGAGGGCCTGACTGTTGGCGCGGAGGCATTTTGAGGAGAACGTTAGGGTACCTTGCACCTGCTGTTCATCGTCTTGATGGCTTTTGATGCTGCTGAAACAGTTTATGCCGCCGCAGATTTGCGCCTGCCAGGCTTGGGTCTGGGCATAGTCGCGCGCGCCAACACCGAGTTCGGTTACGCAACTGGTGTAGAGCGGGAGTATTTCGAGTAATTCTTGCGGCAGCGAAGGCAGCGCATAAACAACCTGCTGATAAGCGAGGCCATTAGTTCCTTGCCCGTAATAACTCAACGAGTCACCGGTTGCGAGTACCCTTAAAGTTGCCTGTGGCTCCGATGTCGTCGCCGGCACATCTTCTTTACCCACCTTAGGTAAGATTGATGGATCGTCTTCGGCACTTTGGCGTGCTTCCAGCGCGATGCTGCGGGTAACGATGGCGTCTATCTGTTCTGGTGACAGCGCGCCTTTTATCGCGGCGAGCTTTTCGCGCTCGGCGATTTCCTTTCGCTCGGCGAGCTCAAAATCAGGGGTTAAGGTTAGCGTTAAGCGATGCTTATTATCCAACAGCAGCGTCTGGATTAAGTTGGGGATAAAGTCAGGGGACATAACCTCTTCGCGCAGTGTCTCAAGAACCGGATCAATGTCCATTAATTCGATCGGATCACCACGGTGCATCGCACTGGAAAGGCCTGCAAGAATAAGTTGTAAACCGTATGGGTAACTGTCGCCGGCAATTTCGCGATGGCTAAGCTCAAGCTGATGCAGCGCAGCGAGCACATGCTCTTGGTCTAATCCCTCTTCGACGATTCTCTCGAGAGTACCAATAATCAACGCCTCCACGGCATCACTGGCCTCCGGCTCGCAGCCTTCAAGGCCTGCCATAAAACTCATTTCACGATTCGAATCTTCAAGCCCACACATTGGTGAGGGAGACGATCCCAATTCACTCGTCTCGAGTGCAGCGAGTAGGGGACTTCCACTGTTGTCCATCAAGACAGCGGTAAGCAATTCCGCTTTGAAAAGCTCTTCGCTATTGCTGCTTTTGCCGAGCAACCAGCCCAACACAACATGCCCTTGCGGCGCTTCTTGTGGCTCGGCTGCAAAGGTTTCTTCCACTCGAATCGGCGCCGAATAACGTACCTCGTCCAAAATCTCAATTTTCTCATCAAGCAGCTCAAAACGATGCAGGGCAAGTGACTCGATTCTCTCTTGGTGCTCATGCGCTGAGATGTTGCCGAATGTCATGAACACTGCGTTACTTGGATGATAATGCGACCGGTAAAACGCGGTGAGTTCTTCATAGCTGAGGCTAGGAATATCTTCCGGCTCTCCGCCACTGTTGTAGTGGTAAGTTGTGGTAGGAAACAAGTGCTTGCTTAGCGTCTGCCAGAGAACGCTATTGGTTGAGCTCATCGCACCCTTCATTTCATTATAAACCACGCCTTTGTATTGAAGGTCGGTTGTTGGGTCGTCGAGCTTGGCAAATTCGAGTCGATGCCCCTCTTGGGCAAAATCTAATTCATCAAGGCGCGAAAAAAAGGCCGCATCTAAATAAACCTCTAAGAGGTTGTTAAAATCCTTCCGGTTCTTGCTGGCGAAAGGGTAGGCGGTCCAGTCGCTGCTCGTAAACGCATTCATGAACGTGTTGAGCGAGCGTCGTATCATCATAAAAAACGGATCGCGAACTGGGTATTTCTCGCTCCCGCACAGTGCAGTGTGCTCGAGAATATGCGCAACGCCCTTTGAATCGCTTGGAACGGTGCGAAAACCAACGAGAAAAACGTTTTCATCGTTGCTGCTCGCGAGGTGATAGTGAGCCGCGCCGGTGACGCGATGCACATAATGCTCCATGGTCAGGTTTAACGAATCGATGCGCTCGCTGCGGAGCCAATCGAATGCTGAGTGAGCCGCCCCGGTCGGAGTAACTTCAGTAGATCCATCGAGAGGCGGCTGTGTTGGCTTGTTCATAAGGTCTCGCTTTAGTCGAAACGCGCACTGTGCGCAGTAATTATTCTGTGGAGGGTTGAGCGTCTTATTCTCTGTTTGTACGGTGGCTATTGAGCGCTGGTTTGCTCCGCTTGCCTTAAGTAAAATGCTTCAAGTTGGAGGCCGCTCTAAACTGAATCTGCCAAGCTTGCCCGAGCGGAATTCATTTAACAGGGCTTCTGATGCTTTATGCCAGTCAATACGGTGCCCTGCTTTTATGCAGGCGCGTGCTTTCGCTACCGCTTCCATAACAGACTCTGCATCATTCGCGTCTTGTGGAAGCTCGAATCGGGCAACAAGTCGATCGCGATAATGCAGTAACAATTCCTGTGCAAGAAACCAAGCGATGTCCTCGGCCTCGACAGCGGTGCTGCGTATCGTGCCAGTTGCGGCTAATCGATAAGCGCCAACTTGATCTTCTAATTTAGGCCACATAAGTCCTGGAGTATCGATTAGATGCCAGTGATCATCGAGTCTTACCCGTTGCTGAATTTGGGTGACTGCAGGTTCATTGCCGGTTTTAGCGAGTTTGCGGGCGCAGAAAATGTTGAGCAGTGTTGATTTACCCACGTTGGGAATGCCGCCGATTAGCAGCTGCTGCCGCTCGCCAATTTTGATGTCGTTAGCCAAGAACAGCTTACGCGCGGCTTGAATAATTTGCTCTGCATCGAGAAGCGATTCATGCCCGTTGACCAGACAAACTGATTTCGGCTGCGCGTTAAAGAATTTTGCCCACTGCTCTGTCACAAAAGGCTCAGCGAGGTCAGCTTTATTGAGTATACGAATGCGAGGATGATCAGCACACAGAGCGGCGAAATGTGGGTTGGAACTCGCCTGAGGAGAACGTGCATCCAAGACTTCAATGACTGCCTGGGTTTTCAGTAAGGTCTTTACAACCTCCTTACTTGCCTTGTGCATATGGCCAGGATACCAATTGAGTGCCATCGTGCTTTCCATCTAAATCAATGTATGAGTTTGCAGCAGTGCAGTGTAGCGATCGATTGCGGTAAACTCCACCGCATTAGCAGCTATTCTCCGGTTTAGCGGCGGCTTCGCTGGTTAATAGCGAGTCGTTTCGCTATCCTGAACCTGCATTGTATCTCTCCTTATAAAGAGAAAGCGTCTATGACCGAGACTTTTGTATCAGAAATATCCCCGTTCCTAAATGACGCGGGACCGGTAGCTGCAGCCATGAAGAGTGAACTGGAGACTGCGTTTACCCCTGCCTATTTACGATTTGAAAACGAGAGTAATAATCACGGTGGGCCTGCGACAGATTCGCATTTCAAGCTGGTCTTGGTCGCGCCTGAATTCGAAGGGCTGCGCTCAGTTCAACGCCATCAACTAGTGTACAAAGTGCTCGCAAGCTATTTGCAGGCATCGGTGCACGCCTTATCGCTGCATCTGTTTACGCTGTCGGAGTGGGACGCGCGGAACAACGCGGTTGCCGACTCGCCTGCTTGTTTAGGGGGCTCGAAAGCGCGTTAAGCGTAAGCGAGTAGCAATGAGCGCGCGCGCGCCGGCCCCATCGATATCATAGGTTTTAAGTGAATCAGAGTTTTGGGGCGTCTCGAACAGTGTTTCAGTCTTCATCGACAGGCTATTGAGTTAGCCATAAGTCGAGTAAACTGGTGCTCATGATGACATCTTCAATTAAACAAGTTATGGCTAGTATCTGGCGTTACGTCAGATCGCCCTATGCCGCTGGCGCAATCTTAATAGCGCTAGGCACTGGCGCCTCTGCCTTGTTGCTCCAGCAAAATGACAGACCCGAACGGCTATCGGCCCCTGCTCGAGTCAGTGCCGCGGCGCCAGCGCTTTCTGTGCTGCCCGATTTCGCCTTAGTGGCAGACGTCGATGCGCGAAAGCAACAGTTCTTTGATTTTCTGGAAGCCTATGTCAACGCTGAAAATGCCCGACTCCTGCAGCGTAGAGAAACGCTCACGATGTTTGCTAGGGTGTTAGCGAAAGGCCATAGATTAAGTCCATCCGAGAGAGTGAGTCTTGTCAAATTTGCCCTAGATAATCGAGTCGATTTCGAATCTGATAAAGGGCAGCGGGGTGATGCTGCGCTCGTTGAACAATTGCTACGGCGCGTAGATGCGATTCCTGTATCCCTTGTATTGGCTCAGGCCGCCAACGAGTCGGCTTGGGGAACTTCTCGCTTCGCTGTAGACGGCAATAATTTGTTCGGGCAATGGTGTTACGAAGAGGGCTGTGGCTTTGTTCCGCTAGAGCGTGCCGACAAAGCGAGTCACGAAGTCAGGAAATTTAACACGATCGCTGCGGCAGTATCGGCGTACTTTAAAAACCTGAATACGCACACAAGCTACGAGCATTTTCGTCGCATGCGCGCCCGCATGCGCGACCAAGAGAAAAATCTGGATCCTATTCAATTGGCCTATGGTTTAGGTAGTTACTCGCAGCGTGGCGATAATTACATCGACGAGATCCAGACCATCATTCAACAAAACGACTTGCGGCTCAGAGACGATGGCTAGCGCCTTGCCTGCTTATTGCGGTTTGCTCTCGTCGAACCAGGGCTGAGAGAACCAAAAGTACCGAGCCGAGCCGGTATGCGGCGCGGTACAGACATAATTCCAGCGCCTGCCTCGTTGCTTCGCGTTAGTGCTAAGCGTAGCAACGTTGTCTTCGCTGAGACCTACCTCCCAGGCTATCGACATAGGGTCGCCGTCGTCGAAACAGGCCACTTTTGCCTGAGAATAGTCTCCCTCCCCAAACCGTACTCTTGCCGAAGGCGCAGTGAGTTGTGTCTGCGGCGAGAGCGGCTCAAGCGTTTGTACGTCGAATGCGAGCGTAGAATATTTCAACGTTGCTCCCTCAAGCCCCGAATAGAGTCCAGCGAGTGGGAAGCGCGGCAGGGCGGTTTGCTCGGTTGTGGACCCTACCGCACCGGAATTCTGGGCAAAGCCTGCGTAGCCAAGGTCTGCGAGCAGTAGCTTGCTGGCGTCATTAAATTCTCCGTAAGGATAGGCAAAAAGTTTGGGCTGTGGCCCGAGTTCCTCGGTAATGCGCGCTTGCGCGGCGAGTATATCGACTCTCGCCTCACTATCGCTCAGTTCAAGTAATGAACGATGTTCTGTCCCATGGTTGCCTATTACAACGGCAGCGCGGTGAAGAGTAGACAGCTGCACCCAGGTCATATAACCGGTTTGTTGCCTATCTATAGGGCCTGTGCTGACAAAAACGGTAAAAGGAAAGCCGAATTCGCGCAGGAGGGGAAACGCCGTTGAGTAGATTGACTCGTAACCATCGTCAAAGGTAATAGCGACAGTTCTGTCGGGTAAATCGTCGCCATCGTTAAGGGTCGTTAGGATCTGCGTGAGTGGCAGCACCGTGAAATTGTTTTCGGCGAGAAAGGAAAGATGGGCTCTAAAGGCCTCGGGCGAAAGGGATGTCGAAGGTGGGGTTGAGTCAGAGACATGGTGGTAAACAGAGATTACAGCGTTCTGATCTGCTAGCGCCACAGGGCAGACGAAAAGTGCGCAAAGCCAAAAGGCGAACGGTAGGTGTCTTGCTGTCTGGCCGTGTAAAGTCGCTGCTCGCATGTGCTTGCCTTTTTAGAAGGATGGCTAAGGTTAGAGGGATGGCTACGGTTAAAAAGATGGCTCCGGTTAGAGGGATAGCTCAGGTGGCTAGGTGTCAGTGCGACTACTTCAACTCTGGGGTGCGCACCGCTATACTGTCCGAGTTGCGTTCATCGATGATTTTTTGTTCGATGATTAGATTTTAACTCTAGGGAAGACCTAATGCTATTTTCCGGCCAAGCTATCAAAGCCTCATTGCTACCTTCGGGTATTGCCCAGCTAATCTTCGATCTTGAAGGTTCATCCGTCAACAAGTTCGATCAATTAACGCTAAAAGAGCTGGATGAGGCGGTTGCGGCTATTAGCGAAAGCGATGCACGTGGCGTAATTTTCTCGAGTGCAAAGTCTACTTTTATCGTTGGAGCTGACATAACTGAGTTCACCGACTTGTTCGCGACAGGCCCAGAGGCTATTCGCACATGGATCGGTCGTGCTAATGAGGTTTTCAACGCTGTTGAGGATCTCTCTATACCTACCGTTGCTGCAATCAACGGGGTGGTTTTGGGAGGCGGTTTTGAGTTGGCGCTCGCGACGGATTTTCGCCTTGCGTTAGACGCGGCGGTGGTTGGATTTCCCGAGGTGAAGCTCGGCATCCTGCCAGGCTTCGGCGGCACAGTGCGCCTACCAAGATTAGTCGGCCCAGAAAAAGCAATCGCCTGGATTAGCCAAGGATCACATGTGCGAGCGCAGCAAGCGTTAGCTGAAGGCGGGATCGACGCCATAGTAGAATCTGATGATCTTATCGCCGCTGCCGAACGCATGATCGAAGACTGCCTCGACGGCAGTTTAGATTACGTTGCGCGACGAGTGCTGAAAACACAGCCGGTGCAGAGCGCGCCGGATGCGCTCACTGCGCTCTACGCTGTTGCCAAGCCGCAGGTGTTCAAAGCGACGGGGCCAAATTATCCTGCGCCATTGACTGCCGTAGAGGCCATGGAGAAAGGAGTGTTGGAGGACCGTGCTGGCGCGCTTGCCGAAGAGCACGAAGGGTTTATAAAGCTCGCGGGGACTTCGACGGCTGCTAATCTCGTCCAAATGTTTCTCAACGATCAATATCTTGCCTCGAAATCTCGCTCGCTGTCGAAGGGCGTGCCTGCAATTAGCAAGGCGGCTGTCCTTGGCGCCGGAATCATGGGTGGCGGTATCGCCTATCAATCCGCGCTGCGTGGAACGCCCATTGTCATGAAAGATATTGCGCAAGCGGGCCTCGATTTAGGGCTAAGCGAGGCGGCCAAGTTGGTTGGCAAACAAGTCAAACGAGGCAAGATGAGTGCAGAGGCCGGCGAGAAGATTCTCGGTGGCATTACCGCAACGTTAAGTTACGAGGAGGTTGTGGGCGCCGAACTGATTGTCGAGGCGGTGATTGAGAACGAAAATATCAAGAAGTCGGTCTTGGCCGAACTCGAAAGCGCCGTCGGCGATGATGTGATCATCGCGACCAACACATCCACAATCTCAGTCGATTCGCTAGCCGTTGCACTTAAAAAGCCAGAACGTTTTTGCGGCATGCATTTCTTTAACCCTGTGCCTCTCATGCCCTTGGTTGAAGTGATTCGTGGCAAGGATTCGAGCGATGAGACAATCGCAACGACTGTCGCTTACGCGAAAGCGCTCGGAAAAGTGCCTATCGTAGTCAATAACTGCCCGGGATTCCTCGTTAACCGAATCCTCTTTCCCTATTTCGGCACGTTTTCGACACTACTACATGAAGGTGCTGATTTCAGACAGATCGATCGGGTTATGGAGTCATTTGGTTGGCCAATGGGTCCTGCCTACTTACTTGATGTTGTCGGTATAGACACTGCGGTACACGCGCAAGCGGTGATGGCTGCCGGTTTTGATCGTATGCAATTAGGGTTTGAGAGCGCTATAGACAAACTCTATGCGCAAGGTGATTTCGGGCAGAAGTCTGGTCGCGGGTTCTATCAATATACCGTGGATGAAAATGGCCGGCCGCAAAAAACAGAGAATTCTGAGATTGATTCGCTCATCGCAGGCATTAGCGCCGAACGCCGAAATTTCAGTGACGAAGAAATACGCGACCGGTTGATGCTTGCGCTCTGCTTAGAGACGGTTCGCTGTCTTGAGGACGGCATTGTCGAGACGCCTATCGAAGCCGATATGGGGCTCGTATTAGGTCTCGGTTTCCCCACGTTCAGGGGCGGAGCGCTGCGTTACATCGATCAATTAGGACTGGCCGAATTCTGCGCGCTTGCCGACAGCTATGAGAGTTTAGGCGCCATGATGGAGCCTACCAGTAAGATGCGAGAAATGGCTTCCTCGGAAGGTGTATTTTACAAATAAGAGTCGGGCTTCTGATTGAATTTAAGGTCGAGCGGAACAGAAATGACAGTCACTGAAATTAGAAAGACTAAAAGCGATATCGATCAGGGCTTAAAGCTCAATCGAAGTCGAAAGAATTTGCGTCGAGATGTGGGCAAGGCGATCGCCGACTATACGATGATCGAAGACGGTGACAAGGTTATGGTCTGCCTGTCGGGCGGAAAAGATTCCTATGTCATGTTGGATATTTTGTTGAGTCTGCAAAAAAGTGCACCGATTAATTTTTCTTTACACGCAACTAATCTCGACCAAAAGCAACCTGGCTTCCCCGCGCACGTGTTGCCCGACTATCTTTCAGCGCTCGGTGTCGACTACTCAATTATCGAGCAAGACACCTATTCAATCGTTATGGATAAGGTGGAAGAGGGTAAGACTTTCTGCGGACTGTGTTCACGGCTCAGACGAGGAATACTCTATAACAAAGCTGTGGAAATGGGTGCGACCAAAATCGCACTCGGACACCATCGCGATGATATTGTTGAGACGCTGTTTTTGAACATGTTCTTCGGCGGCAAACTCAAAGCTATGCCGCCTAAGCTGCTGTCAGATGATAAGCGTAACGTGGTGATTCGTCCGCTCGCCTATTGCAAAGAGCGTGAAATCGTACGCTACGCCGAACTAATGGATTTTCCAATAATCCCCTGCAATCTCTGCGGTTCGCAAGATAATATGCAGCGCCAGAATATTAAAGCGATGCTGCGCAGCTGGGATAAAGAGCAGCCTGGTCGGGTCGAAACTATTTTTAGGAGTATCTGCAATGTGCAGCCCTCGCAGCTTGCCGACCCCAAGCTCTTTCCGTTTGGTGGGTTGCGCGCTGACTCAGCCGGAGAGTCGAAACTTTCGCTTGTCGAACTAGTTTAGGCGAATTATGGAAATCCCTCACAGCCAATTGTCGAAAGAAGTCTTGGATGCCGTCATCGAAGAATTTATTACCCGCGAGGGGACTGACTATGGTGACAGAGTTATTTCACTCGATGACAAAGTGGAGCAAGTGAGAGGGCAGCTTGATCGAGGGGATGTCTTTCTCAGCTTCGACCCGCTCTCGCAAAGCTGCCAGCTTTTCCCGCGTGAATTTCGTGCGGCCTTGCAAAGTCTTGACGAGGAAGAGAACTACTAGGACTCTGCGTGACAGCTGCCATAAGGCACGAGTAGTGAACTGGAAAAAGTTCGGTGGATAAGAAGATGAGCCAGAGTATCCCGAGCCTCGTGCCGGTAAAAAACGAAGAGAATGTTGTCGCCGATATAAAAGTGGATGCGACTGGGCTTTATTGTCCAGAACCGGTCATGCTGCTCCATAAGCACTTTAAAACAATGGCCGCCGGCGATATTTTGGAGCTTAACGCGACAGATCCATCTACGACGCGAGATGTGCCTAAGTTCTGCGCGTTTTTAGGACACGATCTTGTTGCTTGTGAGCAGCAGGGCGAACGGTTTACCTATTTACTGCGCAAGGGTTCGGAGTGAGCGGCACGTCACACGTCTATTTAATCGACGCCTCGATCTATATATTTCAAGCCTATTTCTCACCCTATAACGAGAGTCTAGATGAGTCGGGTGAAGACCTCAGCGCATTCATTGGTTTTGCACAATTCTTGCTCTCGCTGCAACGGCGTGAGCGTCCGCAATCGGGTGCAGTTGCAATGGATAACTCACTGTTCACAGGCTTTCGCCACGCGCTGAGCCCGGAGTATAAGTCCAATCGCGAATTGCCGGACGATAGCCTTGCTCGTCAATTAGACTTTTGTGCGCGAGCAGCGGATGCGTTTGGGTGGCCTGTTTATGCGAGCACGCGCTACGAGGCAGACGATATCATAGGCACACTCGCACTGCGTTCACGGTCATTTGATGAAGCAGAGTCAGCGCAGGGTATATGCATTGTCAGTAGAGATAAGGATCTTGTGCAACTCATCCGTGCAGACTCAGATGTCATGTGGGATTTTTCGGCAAACCGGCGACGGTCACGCATCGAGATCGAGCGAGAATTAGGGATTCCAACGACGCGTATTCCTGATTATCTTGGGTTAGTTGGCGACAGCGTTGACTGTATCGCTGGCGTCCCCGGTGTTGGACCTGTCAAAGCGACTGCGTTGCTTGCGGAATTTGGGTCGCTCGACGGTATCTATGCAAATCTTCACGCGGTTGCTGGGCTGCCTATGCGCGGTGCTAAATCATTGTCGGAGAAGCTCGAGCGTTTTGAAGCGCAAGCGCGGCATTGCAAACTTTTGGCGACCATTGTCGAAGAACCCCGTGACTGCGTTGAGCCTTTTGCTTGCGCAGCACCCGCTGAGCTTGTTTTAGCAAGGCCCAATTGCGACAAGTTTGCGTTGTTGCTCGAAGAGGCACTCGTGCCAGCTGCGCTCAAAGTTAGGATGTCCGAAGCTCTTGCTAGGCTAGTCGAGGAGGCACCATGAAAGTTGTTGCTGACAGCGGCATACTCGGTTTAGATCGTTTTCACGGTGCGGTAAGTGAGCTTATTTTATTGCCGGGGCGTGACATTGATAACGCCTGTTTGTTAGACGCTGACGCGCTCCTGGTACGATCGATAACACGCGTGGACAAGAGTCTTCTCGACGGCACTGCGGTAAAGTTTGTCGGCACTGCAACCAGTGGAAGAAATCATATAGATGAGCAGTACCTCCGCGATGAGGGCATAGCCTTTGCCGACAGCAAAGGCGCTAATGCGTCTGCGGTCGTGGACTATGCCTTCGCGGCACTCGCCTATTTGACGCGCTTTCACGCCGATGGCGGTGCCTCTTTTGTTGGTACAACTGTTGGTATTGTCGGCGTTGGGTGTGTAGGGAGCTTGTTAAACAAGCGACTCGAAGCAGCAGGGATCAACACGCTTTGTTGCGATCCACCGCGCGCGTTGTCTGAGCATTCAGAAGAGACACGCCGATTTGTCGCCCTAGACGACGTTATGAGGTGCGACGTGGTCTGTGTCCATGTGCCACTCAATAATGCTGCAGAATATTCTACTAGTCATTTGATCGGTGCGCGCGAGCTCGCGCTTCTGCCAGCAGGTGGCGTGTTGATTAATGCGTGTCGCGGAGGGGTTGTCGACGAAGACGCCGTTAGAGCTTACGCATCAGCGCATAAAACGTTTAATTATTGCTCGGATGTGTGGCGGGATGAGCCGATCGTGGCGCCGGAGATTGTCGCGGCCGCGCGTCTCGCCACGCCACACATCGCGGGTTACAGCGTTCAGGCTAAGCGAGCGGCGACGGACAGGCTGCTAGCCGCCCTCCAAGAGCATTTTTTTCAATCGAATATTGTTGACCATGAGGGCAAGTCGAATGCGAGGGTCGAGCCTCCTGCGCCTGTCATGGAGGCCCAATCTCGAATGCGCTACGAGTTCGATGCAGCAGTGAGTGGCTGGGAGATCATCGCGGATATTTTCGATCTCAGACTTATTGACAGCGCTTTTCGTGAAAGCACGGCAAGGGGGTTGTCTTCGGCCTCTTTTGATAGTTTGCGTAAGGCGCTTTTACAGCGTCAAGAACTAGGCTGCTGCAGTGTGAGCCTCGCACACGATGTGTCCGATTCGGACCGGCAATTGCTTGCTGCAGTCGGTATCGAGATCAATTGATCCGGTAGCTATCTAGCACCCTAGCTAGTTTTCCAATCGCCATGCGCAAATCCTCCTCGCGCGGTAAGAAAACAACTCTAAAATGCAGAACGTCGTCAACATTGAACGCGCTGCCCTGGACGAGCAGAATTTGTTCTCGCTCCAAAATGTCTAAAATAAGTTTCTCATCGTCATCGATTTTAAACACTGCTGGATCGAGTGCGGGAAACATATAGAGTGCGCCGCGCGGCTTTACACAGCTTACGCCCTCAATCTGTGTAAGGAGTTCCCAAGCAGTATCTCTTTGGCGTCGCAGGCGCCCAGTAGGTAAAACTAAGTCGTTGATGCTCTGGTAGCCGCCCAATGCAGTCTGAATAGCGAGCTGCGCAGGAACATTGGCACAGAGTCTCATGTTGCTGAGTATTTCGATGCCTTCAATGTAACTCTTAGCAAGGTGTTTTGGCCCCGTTAGAATCATCCAGCCGGAGCGAAAGCCTGCGAGTCGATAAGATTTTGAAAGGCCATTAAAACTCACGGTGAAGACATCGCTGCTGAGTGAGGCAAGCGGAATATGTTCCGCCTCGTCGTAGATGATTTTGCTGTAAATCTCGTCGGCAAAAAGTATCAGTGAGTGTTTGCGAGCAAGTTCGATTATCCCTTCCAAAAGCTCTTTAGAATAGACGGCCCCTGTTGGGTTGTTGGGGTTAATGACTACTAATGCGCGTGTGTTGGCCGTGATTTTCGATTCTATATCGACTAGGTCAGGAAACCAATCAGCCTGTTCGCCACAATGATAATGGATAGGATTGCCACCACTTAGCGAGACGGCGGCTGTCCATAATGGGTAATCTGGCGCAGGTATAAGTACTTCATCGCCATTATTGAGAAGTGCCTGCATCGAAAGCGTAATGAGCTCGCTTACGCCATTGCCTAAATAGATATCATCGATCTCTACATCCATAACACCTAAACGCTGGCACTCCTGCATGATCGCTTTACGAGCAGAAAATAGACCTTTGGAGTCGCAGTAGCCTTCGGCAGTCGGTAGATTGCGAATGACATCTTGGATTATTTCATCAGGGGCATTTAGCCCAAACACGGCTGGGTTGCCGATGTTCAACCTGAGAATGCGATAACCTTCCTCTTCGAGCTGCTTTGAGCGTTCGAGTACTGGGCCTCTGATGTCATAGCAAACCATGCCTAGCTTGTCTGACTGCTTGATCTCTTTTGTCTTCATGTGCCTCTTAGACCCTGTTGCTCGTTTCGATAAGTCGTTTCGATAAGTTGCGCCGGCTGCGGAGAAAATCTCCGATTCGCTAAGTGGTGTTTGCTAACTAGATAGTCATGTCGTTTAGCGATAGGCTACGCGTCTCGAAGTGTAACGCAATAATTACTCTGCTCCCTAGCAACTTAGTTGCGCGGCAGCGACTCCTCTCGGGCTCTCGACTAGGTCTGAACCCGAGGCGGGTACTTACCGGACGAATAATATGAACGATATAACCAATAAAAATATCGGCGCTGACGAACTGCCTTCAACAGAAGCGGAGTGGTTAGAAAAACTTGGTCCCGAAGCTTTCGCTATCATGCGCAAGCAGGGGACAGAGCGTGCTTTCACGGGCGAGTTTTGGGACAAAAACGAGCAAGGGAATTATCGCTGTAAGGGCTGTGGCGAGGTGTTGTTCCTCTCCGATACTAAGTTCAACTCTGGGTGCGGTTGGCCGAGTTTCTTTTTACCGGCCTCGGCGGCGCCAATCGAAGAGAGATCGGATAACAGTCACGGTATGCAGCGCACTGAAGTGGTGTGTACCGGCTGCAATTCGCATCTGGGTCATGTGTTTAACGATGGCCCAGCAGTAACTGGTCTTCGTTATTGCATCAACTCGGTCTGCCTCGATTTTGAGGGAGTCAATGGTCAGGACTAATACCGCCTCTAGGCTAGGCCCGAGCGCGCTGCTTTGCGTCCTACTGAGCGCTCTACCCGTTGGCCTTGCCGCGCAGGGCGCAGACCTCTTGCGCGGTGTCGAGCAGCAGGTTGCCTTAGGGCTTTATTACGCCGATGGCGGCTTTGGCGCCTTGGATAAGACGCGTATCACCTATCTTCCACTAAGTTGGGCGTTGGAAAAAGGCGGCTGGAGCGGCCAGATCTCCGTCGCCAAGCTTCGCGTTGAAGGACCTGGCAATGTACTTGTCAATCTCGGTGGCGTAACGCGTGCTGTCGCCGCCGATTCGGTTCGCCGCTATTCGGGCACTGGTGATAGTTTGCTCGAGCTTGGCTATACCCAAACGATTTGGATTGAAGATAGCAGGCTGCCTAGGCTATTCGGGGAATCCTTCTCGCTTGGCGCTCGCATGAGTCTTAAAATTCCAACAGCCAGTGTGGAGAAGAATCTCGGTACCGGTGAGCGAGACGTGTCTTTTCAATTGGAGTCCTCTTTTTACCTTGGGGAGAACACTGTCTTCGCGACAGCAGGGTATAGTAATCGCGGCGACTCTGCCGTCTTCGCCGATATTGAAAGCTCAGGTTTTGCACAAGTTGGAATAGCGCGCAGGATGACGTCGAAAACAAGTGCGGGTTTGATTTATGACTACCGTGCAACCGCTTCGCAATTCTTCGGCGATGTGAAAGAAGTAAGCGTTTATGCTGGTTGGGAGTTGACTCCCGCGTGGTCATTGACTGCGCTTATGAGTGCTGGGCTCACGTCGGCCAGCGCCGATCGAGCCCTGTACCTTCAGCTAGCGTATCGTCTTTGATTTAGCTCGCGTGTGCCTTCGGCCCAGCCGATTAAAGCCCAAGCGGACGCACTCTTGGCGGGAGAATAGCGGCGCGCTGCAAAGGCCTCGCCCGCTGTAGAGGGGGTAACTGAGGCCGTCTAATGCCTGTAGCTCGCGCCATCTCTGCTATAGCGAGATTGTCACTGTTTTCGTTAGTCCATTCTTTCGCTGTTGCCGCGTTTGCCTCGGCGGCCTTTGCCGCATTGGCATTTAACCAATTGGCGATGTCTTTCCACACGAGTGGCTCTACTCGGTTGCCTGGCTCAGTCGGATCCTCTACTGCAGTGTCTGCTAACGCGATGGCGCTTAATGCCAGCACTGAGTTGTTGTCCTGAGTGCTGTATTCAATTGACTCCGTAATACTGAGGCTTCCCGCGGATCGATGCTCGTAGTCGATTGCCAACGATGTCATAGCAGTTTCTATAAGGCCCTCTATACTCGGTGCCTGCGATAGACCGATAGGGTGCGCTAGGGTATTCACTGAAAGCGGCTCAGCACCCAGCACTCTCGCAACGGTCGAATCCACACGGGTCACGCTCACAGGGGGCGAAGCAGGTTTGGGGTCGAGGTCTGGACTCGTTAAAGGGAGATAAGGCTCGTGTAAAACGACGATTTCGTTAGTTGCCGCGCGCGAAGGGCCGTCTATCGCCAGCTGGGCTGACGCTATCTCTAGGGGAGAGCCCGGTGGCGTAACAATGCCCAAGAAAGGACGGAGACCAGAACCCCCCAAACCTGTACCCGGCAGGTCTAATATTCCAGTACCCCCGACACCGCTGCCCTCGTCTCCGCCTCTTCGATCACTTGCTGCAGGCCTGAACGAGCCGAGGATCAATAAACAAGCGACTACGAGAGCTAGCACTAAGCGGAAAGGCAAAGCGCTCATAACTGTGTCGACAGTCGTCAGCATTCGCAGGGGTGCGCTCTTTGCCTTCAGGTTAATCATCACTGCTAGTCTCGGCTTTCTGTTCGGGAGCGGTGTGGTAGTTAAATATACCGAGATTAAATCTAAATTGCTCTTGGCGTTTTGCCTTGCTACTAGCATCAGGCGCGTGACCAGAAGCGAGTTCAGGGGACGAGCCGGAAGCTAAGGCGGGCGGGTTGTCCCTTTCTTGTAGGCTGTGAGCTCGAGAATTAATCTGAGTAAGAAGGGCGCTTGCCCCTTTTTTGGACAGCGCTGTGAGTTCGTCTATCGATTGAAGTGAGAGTCGGTCATAGAAAACACTGCGATCGAAAAAAGGGGCGGTAGTACCCCGAAGATTGCTCGCGCCGGCCTCTACATGGTCTTGAATATTGCGGCCGAAAAAATACGCTTTTTCGTCTAGGCCTTTCGTTGGAGCGAAGGCCTCTGTGTTAAGCGTTACGTACTCGCCGGTTATGCTGACGATCCCAAGTCTTAGCCATTCGTCCAAAACGGATCGGGCGCGCATGTCTTTTTTACAAATTTTTTCGACCAATTCCTGAAAATCGGGGTGGTCGCTGTTCTCGGTGGTTCGAATGGCAAGTGGAGCGGGTGGGTTGCCATCAATCCCGCCTTCTAAAAACCGCGGGTTCGCAAGCCACTCGGCAACCAGGCGGGCGCCTAGTGAGGCTGTACTGTCGGTCGAGGCGTCGCCTAGAAAGCTCTTTGTTAGCTCGCCTTGCTCTTCGGGGCTGACGTTTCTAAGTCTAGCAACGTCTTTACGATGCACACCGGTTAAGAGGGTGATTCGACTATCGGAGATGCGCTTGACGGGTGTATTCAACTCCTCTTCCGCAATACCGACGTAAAGGTGCTTAAGGAGTGCGATGAGCTGTGGGTAGCCTATGCCGTAATGAAGAAGCAAGCGAACAATTGGCTTCAAGGCTTTCGCAATTGCAGCTAATACAACGCTCGAAGCCTGTTGCTTGTCTGTGTTTTGTTGGGACATATGCTCAGTATAGTCCTTTGATAGTCCTGTGATAGTCCTGTGGAAAATCGTTTTCCAATCCGTCCTGTGCGTAGGCTGCTTAAGGTTGACGTGGGAAATATTCCCACGTTAATATCCCTCTGTCGAGAGCTTTCCGCGCCAAGCCTTGTTTCAGACGAGGATTGGATGCGAATTAAAGGTCACACGGAGCGTTGGAATGACAATAAGTAACGAACGCTTGAAGGGGAAGACGCACCTAACGAAACTTGCTGTCAGTGCTGTAGTCACCTCAACCGCAACTAAGACTGGATGGTTAGAAGCCGAATTCAATACACTGCGTCTCGCTTCCTCACGAATACTGGCATGGAGTGAGTTCGGCTGCCCTGATGGGCTGCCAGTTCTATTTTTCCACTCAAACGGCAGTTCCCGCCTCGAAGCATGCCTCTTTCATGAGCAAGCCCGGCTAAGTGGCCTTCGGTTAATCGCCGTTGATCGTCCGGGCATTGGCAGAAGTGAGTTTTGCTTCAGCAACACACCTGAGCCTTTTGCTCATGACTTGGTGGAACTGCTAGATCACTTAGCGCTCACCAGTGTCTCCACCCTAACGCTTGGACACGGTGCAGTGTATGCTCTGGCACTGGCGCGACTAGACCCCGTTCGCATAAAAGGGCAGATAAGCTTAGGGGCTATTCCCTGCGGACCGCTGCTCACACTTCGGGGGGCTGGTGGGCTGCGGCCTTGGATGAATAAAGGGGTGGCAACGCTTGTTCGCCACGGTTGGATGCTGCGAGAGCTTTATGATCGAAAGACGACGGGCAACTATATCGATACGCTGCGCAGGGAGCTTTGCAAATATGACAGGCGGGCTTTAAACAGCAGCGAGTTACGACGCATTCTTGTGTTGGACAGGCGCGAGGCGTTCAGCCAAGGCTCGAGGGGCGTGGCGCAAGACGAATCTATGGGGTTCGCTCCGTTCGATTACCAGTTAGCCAAACTTACTCTCGATGTGGATTTTTGGCAAGGTCGAGGGGATGATGAAAGGGTAGGGAGGTCTTCTGTTCTCCTCGCGCAACAGCTGCCTAAAGGGCGGGCGCACATTGTTACAAGGCAGGGTTATTTCTTCTTTTTAGAGAATGCTACCCAGATACTGAATAGATGCAGCACGACTAGGCTGGCGCAACCTGCCTCGATAGCCGCTTAAAGCATTGCTTATTGCTGCTATTGTTCAGGTTTGAGCCGTGTTTGAAGCTTCATTAGAAGCGACTCAAGATTAGATTTCGCCTCGCTTGCATAGCGGAACGGGCCGACCTGCTCTCCTAGTGTGTTACGGAAATACCACAAGCTGTTATCCTCATAGATCTCGCCGACATGGGCGCTCAGATCCTCAGAGTCACGGTTCGCGTTTTCGTCTTTTCCCTCGGATGAAGTATTCATTGTGCCACCTTGTTGTTTTTTTTGTGAATTCTATTGGTCTAGACGGCTGTCATCTACCTGTAATTTGCAGGCCTACTGCTATTTGATTGTGTGTCGCATCAGAGTTATTGGCAACCCCCTTTTCCAACTTATGTTCTAGCCCACGAGACGGTGATTGAATAAGGCTAGCTGCTGTGGGAAAATCGCCTGCTTTGTAGGCCCGGTCTACAACCTTAAAACAGTTTCAAAGACTACTCAATTCATTAACTGCGAGAGCGCGGAAGCGACTCTTGTTCGGAAGAGGTTTATCAATGCAGGTTTCTATAGAAGCAACCCAAGGTCTCGAGAGAAAAATGACTATCGCCGTGCCGAGCGAAAGGGTTGAGACTGCCATTAATGCGCGCCTGCAAGAGGCTGCGGGGTCGGTTAACCTGAAAGGCTTCCGGAAAGGTAAAGTGCCATTTAAGGTTGTTAAGAGTCGCTTCGGTAAAAGCGTGCGCCAAGACGTAGTCGGCGAAATGATCAATCAATCGTATTTCGACGCGCTGACCCAAGAGTCTGTTAAGCCTGCCGGGCAGCCTTCTATTGAGCCTGGAAACTTGGAAGAGGGCGCTGATCTGACCTTCACGGCAACCTTCGAGGTTTATCCTGAGGTGACGCTACCCGATTTCAGCGAACTTGAAGTGTCGCGATTAGGCGCGGATATCGGCGATGCCGATATCGAAGAGATGATCGAAACATTGCGCAAGCAGCGCCAAACATGGGAAACCGTTGAGCGTGCTGCAGCAGATACAGATCGGGTAAATATCGACTATAACGGAAAGCTCGATGGCGAAGAGTTTGAGGGTGGCAAAGCGGCGGGCACAGATTTGGTCATCGGCTCTGAGCGCATGATACCGGGCTTTGAAGCCGGTCTCATTGGCAAGTCTGCTGGCGACGCATTTACGCTGTCTCTCAGTTTTCCAGACGAATACCACAACGCCGAATTGGCCGGTAAAGCGGTCGAGTTCGACATGGTGCTCAATAGCGTCAGCGAGCAGGTGATACCTGCGGTAGACGATGAGTTTTTCAAAAGCTTCGGGGTTGAAGAAGGCGGCAATGAGGCCTTTCGCGCAGAAGTTGCAAACAATATGAAGCGCGAGCTCAAAGCGGCTAGCCGCAATAAGCTTAAGGCACAGGTCATGGACAAGCTCATCGAAATCGTCGAGCTTGACGTGCCTTCGGCGCTAATCGCGGCGGAAATTCAGCAGCTTAAAGCGCAAGCACTCCAGCAAATGGGCGGTGGAGCTAATCTAGATCCTAGCATGCTCCCAGACGAGCTCTTCTCTGAACAGGCATCGCGTCGGGTTAAGCTCGGCTTGGTGCTTGGTGAGGTAATGCAGACTCAAAACCTAAAGGCAGATCCTGCTAAAGTCCGTGAGACAATCGAAGAGCTTGCGGCTACCTACGAGTCACCCGAAGAGGTAATCAATTGGTATTACGGCAACCAAGAGCAGCTATCGGCAATCGAAAGTTCAGTAGTTGAAGATCAGGTATTCGATTACATACTCGACGCGGCAAAAGTTGAAGACAAGACGGTCTCCTATCAGGAAGTCATTAAACCTGAGCAAAGGCAGTCTGAAAACGCCGACGCGGAGTAATACGTTTAACAAAACGAGGCTGCGCCACTTGCCGTAGCCTCGCCTTTAGACTCGAAGGACAGCAATATGCCTACTAGCTTTGAACAACCCTCCGCCGCCTTAGTACCTATGGTGGTTGAGCAGACTGCGCGCGGCGAGCGGTCATACGATATTTACTCAAGATTGCTAAAAGACAGAGTGATTTTCTTAACTGGGCAAGTCGAAGACCACATGGCTAATTTGGTCGTAGCGCAGCTGCTGTTTTTAGAGTCCGAAAACCCTGATAAGGATATTCACCTGTACATTAATTCCCCAGGCGGATCTGTGACAGCCGGTTTATCGATCTATGACACAATGCAGTTTATTAAGCCTGATGTGAGCACTATGTGTATCGGTCAGGCTGCCAGCATGGGTGCCATGCTGTTGTCAGGTGGAGCTAAGGGCAAGCGCCTCGCGCTGCCACATTCGCGTATGATGATCCATCAGCCGAGCGGAGGCGCGCAAGGTCAAGCCTCAGATATAGAAATACAAGCTAATGAAATCATCAAGATACGTAAGAGACTTAATGAATTGATGGCGGAACACACCGGCCAGGACGAAGAAAGAATTGCCAAAGATACCGAGCGCGATAATTTCATGAGTGCCGATGAAGCGTGTGAATACGGTCTCGTCGATAAAGTTATTGGAAGACGCGAAGATAAAAAGACATTAGCAGGCGTTTAACGCCTATCTCACGATTGCAAAGTTGAGCATTTTTTATGTCAGACGACGATTTTAATAAGCCAGACGATGGCGGCAAACTGCTTTACTGCTCGTTCTGTGCTAAAAGCCAGCAAGAAGTTAAGAAGCTGATTGCCGGGCCTTCCGTTTTCGTGTGCGACGAATGCGTAGAGCTGTGCAACGACATTATCAAGGAAGAAGTTCAGGAGCGAGAATCAGACTCGAAAGCAAGAAAGCTGCCGGTCCCTAAAGAGATTAAAGAGACGCTCGATGAGTACGTTATAGGCCAGGATGCAGCGAAAAAAGTGCTGGCTGTCGCAGTATATAACCACTACAAACGACTCAACTACGAAAGCGCCAAGGGCGATGTCGAATTAGGGAAAAGCAATATTCTCATGGTGGGTCCGACGGGTACCGGCAAGACTCTGCTTGCTGAGACGCTCGCACGCATGCTTGATGTGCCTTTCACGATTGCCGACGCAACAACCCTTACCGAGGCCGGTTACGTAGGCGAGGATGTTGAAAATATCATCCAAAAGTTGCTGCAGAAATGCGACTACGACGTAGACAAAGCGCAGATTGGTATCGTCTACATCGACGAAATAGACAAAATTTCGCGTAAGTCAGACAATCCTTCTATTACGCGCGACGTGTCAGGAGAAGGCGTACAGCAGGCGCTTTTGAAGCTTATTGAGGGCACCGTCGCCTCGGTGCCTCCGCAAGGCGGCCGTAAGCATCCGCAGCAAGAGTTCCTTCAAGTCGATACGTCCAACATTCTGTTTATTTGTGGCGGAGCCTTCGCGGGGCTCGACAGGATTATTCTCGACCGTTCGCATAAGAGCGGCATCGGTTTCTCCGCTGAAGTGCGCTCAAAAGAAACAGAAGATAAGGTCGGAGAAGCGCTGCGCAGCGTAGAACCTGAAGATCTCGTAAAATACGGTCTGATTCCGGAATTCGTAGGACGTCTCCCAATGATTGCGACGCTCGAGGAGTTAGATCTAGATGCGTTAGTTCGTATTCTTAATGAGCCCAAAAATTCGCTTACAAAGCAATACACAAAGCTCTTCGAGATGGAGGATGTAGAGATACAGTTCCGTGATGATGCGCTGCGCGCAATCGCCAAGAAGGCGAAAGAGCGTAAGACAGGCGCACGGGGCCTGCGTTCGATAATGGAATCTGTGCTTCTAGACAGCATGTATAAGATCCCATCGCTCGAGAAAGTCAGCAAAGTGGTCATTGATGCCGCTGTGATAGACGGCGAGTCAGAGCCTTTGCTTATGTTCGAAAATGCGGAAGCATCGACGAACAAGGCGGCTGCCGAAGACTGACAGGCTTGAAATTCTATCTTCTCGCCACCATGACTAGAGTGTCTAACTAATATAAGGCTGGCTCTCAGGGGTCGCCATTCGCAAAGGTAGCCCATGAGTACTAATGAAGAGTCAGTTACGTCTACTGTTATAACCAATTCTATTCCTCTCTTGCCATTAAGAGACGTCGTAGTTTATCCCCAGATCGTGCAACCCCTTTTTGTCGGCAGGCCTAAATCAATTAAGGCGCTCGAGACGGCGATGGCATCTGATAAAAAAGTGCTGTTAGTAGCGCAAAAAAGCGCTGCTGACGATGACCCCAGTGCGTCGGATCTTTACCAGATTGGCACAGTTGCTTCTATTCTCCAGCTAATTCGTTTGCCAGATGGCACCGTTAAGGTGTTAGTCGAAGGACTCGATCGCGCCAAAATCAAATCTGTTAATTACGAAGACGATTATGTCACAGCGAATGTTAGCGTCCTTGCAGGAGAGGAGCCTTCGGCGAAAGAGACCGACGCGCTAATTCGGTCATTATTGGCGCAGTTCGATCATTATGTTCAGCTCAGCAAGAAAATTCCGCCTGAGGTTATGAGTTCAATTTCGAGTATCGATGAAGCTGGTAGACAGGTAGATACTATCGCCTCACACATGTCACTCCAACTCGAAGAGAAGCAGAACCTGCTTGAACTCGCAGGGCTGCAGGCGCGCATTGAGCATTTGATGGCCCTGATAGAGAGCGAGATAGATCTCTTCGCAGTCGAAAAACGCATCCGCGGTCGCGTGAAAAAACAAATGGAGAAGAGTCAGCGCGAGTACTACCTTAACGAGCAAATGAAAGCTATTCAGAAAGAAATGGGTGAGCTCGAAGACATCCCCAATGAAGCTGAAGAGCTGAAACAAAAAATCGAAGACGCAGGGATGCCGAAAGAGGCGAGAGACAAAGCTAATTCAGAGTTGAGTAAGCTCAAGCAAATGTCGCCAATGTCCTCAGAGGCTTCTGTGGTCAGGACCTACCTCGATTGGATGATCAATGTCCCATGGAAAAAACGAAGTAAGGTCAGGCTCGAATTGGACAAGGCTGAGCAAATTTTAGGAGACGATCACTATGGTCTAAAAGAAGTGAAGGAGCGGATCCTAGAATACTTAGCTGTACAGAAGCGCGTTAAAAAATTGAAAGCGCCAATACTCTGCCTCGTTGGACCTCCTGGTGTTGGAAAAACCTCATTGGGCGAGTCTATTGCGCGCGCAACGAATCGCAAATTTGTGCGAATGGCATTGGGTGGCGTTCGCGATGAAGCTGAAATTCGCGGTCATCGTCGCACCTACATTGGCTCTCTGCCGGGCAAACTGATGCAGAAGCTATCGAAAGTCGGCGTTAAAAACCCGCTTTTCTTGCTTGATGAAATCGACAAAATGGGAATGGATAATCGTGGTGACCCGGCCTCTGCGCTGCTCGAGGTATTAGATCCCGAGCAGAACGGTAGCTTCAACGATCATTACCTTGAGGTCGACTATGATCTTTCTGAGGTAATGTTTGTCTGCACATCAAACAGTATGAATATTCCAGAGGCGCTCTTAGACAGAATGGAAGTTATTCGCATTCCTGGCTATACCGAGGAAGAGAAGCTCAATATTGCCGAACGCTATCTTGTGCCAAAGCAGAAAAAGAATAATGGCGTAAAAGACGAAGAGCTCGCTATAAGCGAGCAGCCGATTCGTGACATCATTCGTTACTACACTCGAGAAGCTGGCGTTCGGGGACTTGAACGTGAAGTCGCAAAGATTTGCCGGAAAGTGGTTAAAAATAATTCTCTCAAGGGCAATCATGCGAAAGTCGAACTCGACGCGGATAACCTCGAAGAGTATTCCGGCGTAAGAAAATACGATTACGGCAAGGCTGAAGAAGAGAACCATATCGGTCAAGTTAACGGTCTCGCTTGGACGCAAGTCGGAGGAGAGCTTCTTACGATCGAGGCTATTGCTGTAGAAGGCAAAGGGAAGACTATTAAAACGGGTTCCCTCGGCGATGTGATGCAGGAATCAATTCAAGCGGCATTAACTGTTGTTCGCAGCCGTAGTGCCTCGCTGGGCTTACCTTCAAATTTTCACGAGACTCGCGATTTGCATATTCACGTGCCAGAAGGTGCGACACCGAAGGATGGGCCAAGCGCTGGTGTCGGTATGTGTACAGCGATCGTGTCAGTTCTTACTGAGATTCCGGTCCGCGCTGATGTTGCAATGACGGGTGAAATCACCTTGCGGGGACAAGTCTTAAAAATCGGTGGACTGAAAGAGAAGCTGCTCGCGGCTCATCGGGGCAATATAAAAACTGTGCTGATTCCCGCTGACAATGAGCGTGATCTTGCCGAGATTCCTGACAACATTAAGGCTGATCTCGAAATAGTGCCGGTACGCTGGATAGATCAGGTGTTAGAGGTGGCATTGCAGCATCAGCCGACACCGTTAACACTAGAGGCGATTGCTGCGGCGAAGGTAAAGGAAAAGCAGGGCGCTGCGCCTGAGGCTGGCAACTTAGAGCGGCACTAGAAAATTTAAATAGTCGTTTCGTCTGCATTTTCTGCAGTTAGTGGGCTTTTTTCGTTCGCCGTTTCTTACGTGCTGTTTTTAGTTGACACCGGATTTCAGCTATTGGTATAACGGGATAGCATTCGTGGCGTTCAAGCCTGTTAGCGTGCTTTTTGTGTCGTACAATCGCGTCGCTTCGGTTACCATGATTTGGAAATAAATTACGCAACATTAATTCAATCTTGCAGCGAACTATATAAAATATCAAAATATAAAATCATAAATAATGTAAGTAAAGGGGATATTGTGAATAAATCAGAACTCATAGACGTTGTAGCAGAAAGTGCGGACCTACCAAAAGCAGCAGCGGGCCGTGCAATTGACGCCATGATTGATGCGATTACAGACTCGCTCAAAAAAGAAGACCCTGTAGTGTTGGTTGGATTCGGCTCATTTGCGACAAAGCACCGCGCAGCGCGCATAGGTCGGAACCCACAGACCGGCGCAGCAATTGAGATCAAAGCGGCTCGCGTACCAAGCTTTAAAGCTGGTAAAGCCTTAAAAGACGCCGTCAACACGTAACGGTTTCTAATCTGGCTAAGGCCAGGTTATAACGACAAAGGGCGCATCATTGATGCGCCCTTTGTCGTTATATGATGCTAAAATCCCGCTTCGGCTTAGGCTTGATATCACGTATCATTAGCAAAAATTCATTCAGGATAGGACATACCATGCTACAAGACATTCGCGACAACTCTCAAGGTGTCATCGCTAAGGTCATCATAGGATTAATCGTCGCTATTTTTGTCCTTTTCGGGGCTGAATCGATTATTGGTGGACTCACGCGCGCGCCAGGAATTGCCGAAGTAAACGGCGAAGAAATTAGCGATTTCCAATTGCAGCAGGGTGTTCAAGAGCTCATCAATTCCATCGGAGGTAGCGCTGAGGGCATCGATCAGTCTTTGCTCGAGCAAATCGCGATCAACCAGATAGTAGAGGAGACTTTGCTGCGGCAGTCAGCTCAGGCTGCAGCCATGGGTATTTCGGCTGAACGAATCGACAGAGCAATTATCAATAATCCTAATTTCCAAGTAGGTGGGCGTTTCGATCCAGAGTTTGCGGTGAGGACGATGAATAGCCAAGGGTTCTCGATCCAATCTTACAAAGACGCACTCAGTCGTCAGATGCTTCTTTCACAGGTCGTTGATGCCTATTCTTCATCAGGGTTTGCCACAGAGTCTGAACTACAGACGTTAGCGTCCCTAAGTGCCCAGACAAGAGATTTCCGTTATCTAACTATTCCGCCCGGTACTCGCACATTAGGCACACCTATTACCGGTGACGAAATTGCCGCTTACTATAAGACAAATCAGACACGCTTCGTCCGCCCTGAGAGTGTGACTGTCGATTATGTTGTTCTCGATAAGGCAAGTCTTGCGGATGCGATTGAGCTTGAAGAAGGAGCAGTTCAAGCTCAATATGAGATTGAGCGCAGTAGCTTCGAAGGTTCGGCTGAGAAACGAGCGTCGCATATTTTGTTCGAAACAGGTTCGAAACTGTCGGTTGATCAAGCAATGGAGGCAGCGGCGGCCGCTATCGAACGACTGAATCTAGGCGAGAGCTTCGAGTCTCTTGCGTTAGAACTATCGAGTGACCAAGTGTCAGCAGAAGAGGGCGGAGACATAGGCTTTAGCGACGGTAGTGCGTTCCCAAGAGAGATTGAAGAGGCGCTTGAAGGCCTTGCCGTGGGTGATACAGCCGGCCCCGTCGAGACTGAATTTGGCATACACGTGGTCAAGCTTACTGAAGACAATTCGGCGGTTTTTCAGTCATTCGATGAAGTAGCTGCGCGCATTGAGCGTGATTTAAAATCAGCGCAAGTTGAGCAATTATTTGCCGGCGCTTTGTCTGATTTATCTAATTTGGCCTTCGAATCATCGGATTTGCAGCGGCTCAGTGACGAACTCGGCCTCGATATTCTCACCAGCATTGATTTCGATCGCAGCGGTGGTGGTGGTTTGTTCTCTGAGCTTCGTATTTTGGAGGCCGCATTTTCGGATGAAGTCATGCTCGATGGCAATAACAGCGACGTGATCGAGATCGGCGAAGAACGAGCAGTTGTCCTCAGAGTGAACACAATCACTCCAGAGGGCATTCTCCCCTTAGATGATGTAGAGCCTGAGATAGCCGTAGCCTTACGTTCGCAGATGGAGCGCGACGTAGTAACCGCACTGGGGAACGAGCTAGCGACGCTCTTAGAGGCGGGCAGCGATACTGAACTGTTCCTCGTAGACAACGAATTGCAGTGGCGCTCAGAGGTTGCAGTCCGTCGCACTCAGAGCAATGTGAACAGAGAGATTATAGAGTCTATTTTCGCTTCACCCGCGCCTGCTAGCGGCAGCGTTTCGCGTTCGCAGTTGAGCTTAACGAATGGCACTTTTGTTATGGCAGAGCTTACCTCAGTTACCGAAGGCAGCTTTGATGCGTTGGCCGATGCAGAGAAAAGCGCGATGCGAGAGAGTGTGGTTGGCGACTTAGGCAGTAGTGAGCTGAGAGCGTTTGTCGCAAATTTGAGAGAGACTGGCGATATCGTATTACCAGAGCGCGATCTTGATGGCGATGCGTTCTAATTTGTTGCGAAAATCATACTGCCTAGTCGAGTGACTAGGCAGTACTCACTTCCGCTAGTCCGCTTGCTCAAGCGATCCCATAGCGGTGGTGTTGAAGCCCCCATCGACATAAAGTATTTCACCGCTTATACCTGAGGCGAGATCTGAGCAGAGAAAGCTCGCGGCGTTACCAACTTCTTCGATAGTAACATTGCGGCGTAAAGGTGTCTGCTTGGCGTTGTGTTCGAGCATCTTCCTAAAACTTTTTATCCCTGCTGCAGCGAGAGTTTTAATCGGTCCGGCCGAAATCGCATTAACGCGAATACCTTTGGGTCCTAACGCTGAGGCCATATAACGGACATTTGCTTCAAGGCTCGCTTTTGCAAGCCCCATCACATTGTAGTTAGGCAGGCTGCGCACAGCGCCAAGATAACTGAGTGTTAGCAGAGAGCCGTTGCGACCTTCCATCATCTTTGTCCCCGCCTTGGCGAGAGCCACAAGGCTGAAAGAGCTGATTTCATGTGCGAGGCTAAAGCCTGCGCGCGTGGTTACGTCTACATAATTTCCGTCCAACTCATTACCTGGCGCGAAGGCAAGGCAGTGCACTATGCAATCGATCCCGTCCCAATGCTTAGCCAGGTCTTCGAACAACGCATCGATCTGCTCATCACTGGTTACATCGCAAGGAAAAACCAACTCAGAATCCCAGCCGGCAGCAAATTTGACGACTCTATCGTGAAGCTTCTCACCTTGGTAGGTAAACGCGAGCTCTGCTCCTTCTCTGTGCATCGCTTCAGCAATACCCGAGGCAATAGAAAGTTTGCTTGCAACCCCTAATATGAGGACTTTTTTTCCGCTCATGTAACCCATGCAGCTACTCCTTATGCTTTTGCTTGATTATGCGTCATGCATATAGTGTTTTATTATCGGCACGACTGCCAATGCCAATAGACCGACGACAATGCTATATAGGCCTGCAGTCTGATAAACGTCCATATAGGTTTGAAGCGCGGCAGCCGGATCGACGACTTCGCCACCCACCGTCGCAGAACCTGTCATCGCTGCAATAATGCCAGAGACGTAATTACCCGCCGCAGAAGCTAAGAACCAGCAGCCCATCATCATTCCGACCACTCCGGGGACTGAAAGGCGAGAGGTCATCGAAAGCCCAACCGGCGAGATGCAGAGCTCGCCTGTGGTATGCAAAAGGTAGAGGAGCACAATCCAGATAACGGCAACCTGGGTCGGGTCGATTGCAAGTCCTGCGCCATAAACGAGGAGCAGGAAACCGAGGCCAAGCTGAATCAGCGACAACGCAAATTTAGTCGGAGTTGAAGGCTCCCATCCGCGCCGTGCTAGCGTGATCCACAGGAAGTTGAATAGTGGCGCAAGCGTGATAATAAAAAAGGCATTGATCGATTGAAACGCAGCAGCTGGAATCTCAAAACCGAGAATAACGCGATCCACATTACGATCAGTCATGAGGCTTAACGAACTCGCTGTTTGTTCGAAAAGCGACCAGAAAATTACCTGATAACTCATTAGGAACAAGCAGACGAGCATTCGATCGCGGTCTATCGGTTCACATTGAGTTAAAGAATAGAAGACAACTGCGCCGACCGCGAGTACCAAAGAGGTGCCAAGAAGCCCTCCGACAATCGCAGGCGACTGCACTAGTTGCCAACAAATGAAAACCGCGAAGAGGCTAGCTGCATAGATCAACCACTCTGTACTTAGGCCAACTAGAGTCTTTCGCGCGAGTTGCTCGGGCTGCTTTGGTAGCCCTGCGTCGCCGAACAAATGCCGTCCTTTGATGAAAACGCCGAGTCCCGCAAGCATGCCAATCCCAGCTGCTCCGAAGCCCCAGCTGAAGCCTTTATACTGGAGTAAAAATCCACAAATGATTGCCCCTAAGAAAGAGCCAAGATTAATTCCCATATAAAACAGGGTATAGGCTCCATCTCTGCGAGGGTCTTTGCGGTCATAAAGCGACCCGACGAGTGTTGAAATATTCCCTTTAAGAAATCCAACACCAACGATAATTAGGCCGAGTGAAAAATAGAATATTTGAAGATAGAAGGGGTCTCTTACAATTTCACTGCCCCCCGACCCCATCCTCTCAATAGCTTGCGTGCCTTCTAGAGCCATACCCAGATGGCCTGCAACAAGCAGAATCGCGCCAAGAATGACGGCTTTACTCGCGCCCAAATAGCGGTCAGCAATAATGCCACCTAAAACGGGCGTGATATAGACGAGTGAAATATAGGAGCCGAATATTCCGGCAGCCACTTCATCGCTGAAGAGAAAGTGCTGGGTGAGATAAAAAATGAGAAGCGCCCGCATGCCATAGTAGCTAAATCGCTCCCACATCTCCGTAAGGAAGCAGATGACTAATGCTTTCGGGTGCCCAAAAAACTCAGTGCCCGTCTGGGTAGAAATCGCTGTCATAATATTCTCTTTTTATTCTTAGCTAACTGACCATGTCTAAATTAGGCGTGTTTGCTTATTTATTCTTAACATCAGCCTGATTCGCTGATGAGCGCTTAATGGCGATCAATCGCTATTTGTCGTACTAACTGCATCGTCTCTGGCATTGCGCAGCAGCAATCTTTGCCCCGGTTGTAAAACTTCGCCATCGCTCAAATTGTTCAACCGCACAATATCAGCCGAATATAAATTGTAGCGGCGTGCAATTGACCAGAGATTATCTCCGCGCCGGACAATGTAACTAGGCGGTGCAATTTTGCTTACATCGCTGTTCTTTATGTTGGGTGGAGAAAAGCCGCTTACCTCTCTTCGCGGGATTAGTAAGGATTCGCCAGCTATAATTCTGCTTCCGTTTAGACTGTTTGCGCGCTGCAGCACGTCAACCCGCGTACCAAATTTGCGTGCAATCGCGCCAAGTGTATCGCCAGATTTTATGCTGTAGCGATCAAACGTAATCAGTGTCGATTCATCCATAGTGAGAAGGGCTTTAGATAGGCGAGCGCTTTCTTCCTCAGGAAGATAAAGCTCTCTTGAATCGTCTGGCGGGGTAGCCCATTGGCGATACTGAGGGTTCAGGCTTTTAAGCGTCTTTAGGTCTATGCCTGCGAGGCGGGCAGCCAGGCTTAAGTCGATTTGTGCTGAAAGAGTGACAGGGTAGAGGTATTTTTTGTTAGCAATAGGAAGAAGTTCGATTCCATGCTCTTTAGGATTTTCAACTACGAGCGCAAGGGCGAGTATTCGAGGGATATGATCACGTGTTTCTCTGCTCAGTTTAAGCTCCCAGAAACGAGAATAGCCCTGATCGTTAGTCATTTTCTTTTGCTTGCGTAGAGCACGGCGTACATTGCCGCTCCCAGTATTGTAGGCGGCTAGCGCAAGAAGCCAGTCCTGATCGAACTCGGCATAAAGGCTTTCTAAATAGCCGAGCGCGGCCATTGTCGCCTTCATCGGATCTCGTCTTTCGTCTATCCACCATGTTTGCTCTAGTCCGTAACTGCGCCCAGTTGCAGAAACGAATTGCCAGAGCCCGGCGGCATTTCGATGCGAGTAAGCATCCGGATTGAACGCGCTCTCAACAAAGGGTATCAGTGCTAGCTCAAGCGGTAATCCGCGCTGCTCAACCTGCTCAATAACCTCAAAAAGAAACGGTTGAGCCCTGTCTCTCACTAGGTCGAAATAATCTTGCTGTTGGTGATATCGTTTAAGCTGCCTAGTAACGCTCGGATGTCCATAATTAACTGTGAGAGTAAAACCGTTTCTCAATCTCTCCCAAACATCTGTGGGATCCTCTGGCGAAAGTCTGTCTAGCGGCGACGGGAGAGAAGGTGTAGCTGATGCCTCAGGAGAGATCTGTTCAGGCGCACCGAGACCCGTATTACTTCTAACCTGCGAAGAGGGGGGCAGAGACGAGCAGGAGGCAAACAAAAAGCTCAGTAGTAAAAAAGAAATGGGGCGTATTGCCGCTTCAGTTTTATTCTTGAGCTTACTGCAGAGTGTTATCGATGAAAGGTGGGGCGATATCAAAATTCGTCTTTCCAAGCGCGAACGGCTGCAAAGGTAGCGACGTCATCAGACGGTTTAATCCCCGAAAAAGACTGTGCAGAATCTATGATCTGCTGGTTAGAACAGCGTAGGAAGGGGTTGCTCGCAAGCTCTAAACCAATAGTAGTCGGGAGCGTGATTTCGCCTTGCTCTCTTAAAGCGCTGACATGGGCTATTCTTAAATGCGTTACTAGATTGCCAGGCTCGCAGGCGATAGCAAACTTGAGGTTGGCTTGGGTGTATTCATGTGTGCAGTAAACCTGAGTTTCTGAGCCCAATGCAGTCAGTTTGGCAAGGCTATCTGTCATTTGTGCTGGGGTGCCTTCGAAAAGGCGGCCACAGCCAGCTGCGAATAGTGTATCGCCGGGAAAAAGCCTAGTAGGTTTTCCACCCGCAGCGTTTGGGCCAACAACGAATGCAATATGATCGAGTGTGTGGCCAGGCACCTCTAATACGCTCACAGTCTCGCCTAACAAGGTGAATTCATCCCCTTCTTTTACTATATCGGTGATACCAGCAATGCTCGAATTATCGGGGCCATAAACTTTGCATGAATATTTCGCCGTCAGTTCTGCGATCCCACCAGTGTGGTCGGGATGGTGATGTGTAATAAGTATGCAGCCAAGCGTTAGGGACTGCTCATCGATCATCTTCATCACAGGGGTAGGATCGCCCGGGTCTACAACGCAGAGGGTCTTGTTATCATCACCTAGAAGGCTCCAAATGTAATTGTCGTCAAATGCGGGTAACGCCTTAATTTGGTTAATCATATTGGGCAAGACTCTCTTTTAGTTGAGCGTAGCGCTCGTCTAGTCCGCAAGGCTTATTGCGGGTCGTTTTTCTAGCAGTGCCTATGATATAAGGATTGCCGTTGATTACAACAAAGAAGAGTGGGCATTGGTCTTTCTGCGGCAAAAGGGGGCGAGGTGGGCAGTAAATTCTCTAAGCATGCGATCAGGCGGCTTATCATCGCCGGCAAATCGCTGAGTTCAAGTAGACATCCGCAGCAGCGTTCAGATTGTGATAATCAGACTGCTTTGGCCTCTTGGTATGCGAGCGGTCTTGGCACAAGACTCATCGCCTCAGAGACGCGCAGTATTGCACCATTGCTCGAAAAGCTTTTTGGCTATCACCTTCTTTTCATAGGCGCTTGCAAAGACGCAGGCATGATTGAATCGAGCCCTATCACGCATAAAATCGTCCTCGGTAACCGAAGCGACGCAGGGGATGTCGGCAACAACGTCGGTATGTTCTCTGACCCTCGCGCGCTCGCACTACAAAATGAGTCTATCGATGTCGTTGTTCTACACCACGCGTTAGAATTCACGGCGTCCAGTCGCGCGGTGCTCAGAGAAGCCGTGAGAGTTTTGCGGCCCGGAGGTCACATTGTGCTCATTACTTTCCAGCCCTTGAGTTTGTGGGGGCTGAAGAGACTACTGTGTTCTGCAATACCCCTGCGTGGCGCCGAATCTAGGGAGCCCCCATGGGAGGGTAGGTTCAGACACCCTAGCCGACTGATCGATTGGCTTGGAGTGCTCGATGTGCAGGAGCTCACTAGTTTTAGCGCAATGCATGAATTCCCTCTGCAATTTTTAGAGACTGGCGTACGCCTAAAACGGCTCGCTGAAACAATGGAGAACTGGGGGCTGAAATTCAAGAGTCCATTCGGGGCAAGCAATATTATTGTCGGCATCAAGCAAAGTCGTCCGCTCACACCGAGTGCGCTTAAATGGAGACGACCACTGCCAACGCCTATTCACGGTGTACCATCGACTCTACAGGGTCATTCGAGTCAGTCTGGGGTATCATGGAAAGCCAGTTTCGATACAGATAAAATCAACGCTGACCGTGAGGACTGAATGCCCAAATACGTAGAACTTTTTACAGATGGAGCCTGCAAAGGCAATCCCGGCGTAGGCGGTTGGGGTGCGCTCATGCGTTTCGGTGAAACTGAAAAGCGACTTTTCGGCGCCGAAGCGGAGACGACCAATAATAGAATGGAGCTGATGGCAGTAATCTGTTCCCTAGAAGCGCTGACCGAGCCTTGCTCCGTGTCGATAACTACCGATTCGAAATATGTCTTACAAGGCATGACCGAATGGCTCGCCAACTGGAAGCGGCGCAATTGGCAAACCGCGGCGAAGAAACCTGTATTGAACGTTGATCTTTGGAAACGTTTAGACGCTGCCGCAGGTGGTCACCAAATCGAGTGGCACTGGGTAAAAGGCCATAGTGGACATCGAGAAAACGAAATAGCCGATGAACTCGCTAACAAGGGCATCCAAGAACTTCGCGCATCGGCTTAACGAACCACAAGCAGGAAAGATAATGCGGCAAGTAGTACTAGACACAGAAACAACAGGTTTAGACCCTGCGCAGGGTCATCGAGTAATTGAGATCGGCTGCGTCGAAATCATCAATCGAAAACAAACGAAACGCCACTACCATTGCTATCTTAATCCTGATCGGGATATTGACGCGGGTGCGATGGAGGTGCATGGCATAACCCCTGCGTTTCTCGCTGATAAGCCGCGTTTTTATCAGGTAGAGGCCGAATTTCTCGATTTTATAGCCGGCGCCGAACTTATCATTCATAACGCTCCCTTCGATATGGGCTTTTTAAATGCAGAGCTAAAGCGGAGCGACTCAAGTCGTGCATCTCTCGACGGTTTCTGTAACGTGCTCGACAGTTTAGTTCTCGCGCGGCAAAAGCATCCGGGGCAACGCAATAGCCTCGATGCCCTCTGTAAACGCTATGGCGTCGATAATACACAGCGTGAGCTTCACGGCGCCTTGCTCGATGCTGAAATTCTTGCAGATGTTTATCTTGTTATGACGAGTGGGCAGCGCAACTTGCTTTTAAGAGAAGAAGAGAGCTCTGAGCAAGAAGTCGAGAATAGAAGGCTCAGAACGTCCAAGAAGAGACCGGCACTCGAGGTAGCTAAGGCGAGCGCGAGTGAACTGCAATTACATCAAGACCGACTTACCGAAATAGACTCAGAAAGTGCCAATGGCGCACTTTGGTTAAGTCTTAATACTAACTAAGCGGTCGGTCGGCTCACATTTTCTTAGCTCGAAGATTATAACTCTGCACACAACAGGACCAAACATGCTCGATACTGCGCAAGAAGTTAGGCCATTTTTTCTCACGCCTCAACACATACGGTTGGAAGACACGTTTATTCTTTTCTTCGAAGGTCAGATTGTCTGCGATGGTCTTTTGACAACTTGGAGTATTGAGACCATCAATCCTGAAGTAATAATCGACGCTCAGCTCCTCCGTATTCCTCAGGAGTCAGGTTCGGATCTGGTCGCTGCATACCTCGATTCTTCACCTCTCGGTGCGCTCCCCAGCGCAGAACTGCGATCATTACGAAGTATGCTGCTTTCAGGCTCCAAAGATTTTTTCATGGGAGCAGGCGTGGCCAATCAGCTAGAAGAATGGCTGGCCGGGCATAAATTTTGTGGCAGCTGTGGCGGTCTAACGCAGCCGCATCCCAATGAAAGGGCGCTGGTCTGTAAGCCATGCGAACGGCACTATTATCCTCGAATCAATCCCTGCGTGATCGTGCTCGTAGTACGCGAAGATAAGATGCTGCTGGCTAAGAGCTCGCGTCATAACACTGACTTCTATTCTTGTTTGGCCGGATTCATGGAAGTAGGGGAGTCACCTGAAGATACCGTGAAGCGCGAAGTGTTCGAAGAAGTGGGTGTCCACGTAGGCAAGATTGAGTATCTTTCCAGTCAGTCGTGGCCATTTCCGTCTCAGCTGATGCTTGGTTTCATCGCACAGTACGAAAGCGGCGATATCAATCCTGAACCAAGCGAAATAGCCGATGCTCAATGGTTTGGTGCCGACGATCTTCCGAATATCCCTTCCGCGCGTATAAGCGTTGCTGGAAAACTGATCTCTCATTTTCTTAATACCTAGCGATTTCGCAAACACCCTGCGATTGTTTTTCTGTCGCTTAATCATGAGGCAAACACTTGGAATACCTAATTCAATATGGCATGTTTTTAGCTAAAGCAGCGACAATTGTCGTGTCAATCGTTCTCGTAATAGGCGCCATAGCTGCGGCTGGGAGCCGTCAGCGACGGGCGAGCAAACGCGGCGAAATTGTCATCGAACGCCTGAACGACCACTTGGAAGATCTTCACGATGCTGTGCGCGAAGAAGTTATCGATCCTGCGACACTTAAGCTAGACAACAAAGCGCGCAGCAAGCGAGAGAAAGAAGAGGCTAAAGCCGTGACCAAGCGAGCTAAAGCAGAAGCCAAGGACAAAGCGAAAGAAAAAGCTAAGGAAAAGACTAAACCGAAAGACGAATCTAGTCAGACGACAAACGCCGCGATCACTGAGAATAAATCTTCAAACGACGCACACCTTGATGATGCGCCAAGCAGGCGCAAGCGGGTCTATGTTCTAGACTTTGATGGGGACGTTGCTGCTGAAGAAGTCAGTTCGCTGCGTGAAGAAATTACCACCGTGCTCTCAATCGCCGAGCCCTGTGATGAGATAATTCTGAAGCTAGAAAGCCCCGGTGGCATGGTGCATGCCTATGGACTCGCGGCAAGCCAACTGCAACGAATCAAAGACGCAAAAATTCCATTAACGATTTGTGTTGATAAAGTCGCGGCAAGCGGTGGATATATGATGGCCTGCCTCGCCGACAAACTCGTCGCAGCACCTTTCGCCATTATCGGCTCTATCGGCGTCGTAGTTCAGCTTCCTAACTTCCATAAAATACTGAAAAAGAATGAAGTCGACTATGAGGTAATCAGCGCAGGTGAATATAAGCGTACGCTCAGCACGTTTGGTGAAATCACCGACAAAGGCCGTGCGAAAGTACAAGAAGACGTCGAAAATATTCATGAAATTTTTAAACAATGGGTTAAATCCCACCGGCCCATTGTAGACGTAAGTCGCGTAGCGACCGGCGAAACATGGGTTGGTATGCAAGCCAAAGAACGTTATTTGGTAGACGAGCTAAATACCAGCGATGACATGTTGGTTCGCGCATGCAAAGACGCAGATGTTTTCGAGGTAAATTACAAGTTTAAGCAAACATTGCAGGACAAACTAGGTGCGGCGGTTGAGGCAGGCGTTGCTCGTGCTGCTAACAAACTACTTGCGGCTGACAGATCAAAAGACTTTCAGTGAAACTAATAATAAGGGCGCTTCTGGTCGCTAAGTCGAATTATCGTTGACTACTAAATGAGGAACAACAAGTGAGCAAATATAAAGCATTCGAAGTAAGGGAAGAGATAGAGAAAAAATTTGTGGGCGCGATAGTCGAGAAAAGCGCGTTAGAACTTGCTGAGGGGAGTGTTTCGATAGAGGTGCATTATTCGTCAGTTAACTACAAAGACGCCCTGTCAGCCTCAGGCAGCAAGGCGGTTACTCGAGAATATCCACACGTTCCAGGTATTGATGCAGCAGGTAAAGTTCTCGCAAGCACGGATTCGAATTTTGCCGTGGGCGATGAGGTTGTCGTCACAGGATATGATCTGGGCATGAATACTGCGGGTGGATTTGGGCAACAAGTGACCGTGCCCGGTGGGTGGGTTACTAAATTACCCGTTGGCTTATCCTTGCGCGACTCTATGGTGCTAGGCACAGCAGGCCTCACTGCAGGGCTCTGCGTAAATAAGCTGTTACTCAATAATATTACGCCCGAAGCAGGGAAAGTGCTTGTAACAGGCGCTACCGGCGGCGTAGGAATTATTGCTTGTGCCTTACTCGTGAAACTGGGCTTTGAGGTTGTAGCGAGCACAGGAAAATCAGCCGAAACAGCGAAATTGATGGCTCTAGGCGTATCGGAGGTCATCTCACGTGAGGCCTTCTCCGAAGAAAACCCAAGGCCAATGCTAAAAGAAAGCTATGCCGCTGCGGTCGATGTTGCCGGAGGAACAACGCTTGTCAACGTGATTAAAAGCCTGAGCTATGGTGGGAGTGTGGCGGCCTGTGGTTTGGTTGATAGCCCGGCGCTTAGCGCTACGGTGTTTCCGTTTATCTTGCGCGGCGTCAATCTGCTAGGTATTGACTCCGTTGAACTGCCATTGGCTCAAAAACAGCAGGTATGGAACCTATTTGCGAACGAGTGGGCCCTTACTGATATAGATTCTCTGGCGGAGACTATGGTCCTCGCTGAGTTGCCGGCTGTACTCGCTAAGGTACTGGCCGGTGGCGCGGTTGGCCGCTATGTGCTCGATCTGCGCGCGTAAGACTCAACCCTCGGCGGCGATCTGATTTATCGCCGCCGAAATACAGGCTCTCGGTTCAATGCTGTGGCAGTATACGTTGAGCTAAAGTCATCGAAAGCAGACAGACATTCATCTACGTCTTGGTCGCTACGCAGCGCAAAAGAATTGAACCCACAGCGTTCTAAGAAACAGAGTTGGTCGCGCAAGACATCGCCGATCGCTCTGATTTCTCCAGTAAAACCTAAGTCGATACGCAAGCGTCGCGCGAGTGAAAATGGACGTCCGTCGCTAAACACAGGAAAGTTAAGCGCGATTAGCTGGAAGTCGGCTATCCTGTTTTCAATGCTTGCGAGGTCCTGATGAGAATCTAACCACACGCCAATTGCACTTAGCTGTGCTCTCGCCTCGTCTTCGTCACTGAGAATGAGTTCAAGTGGCAATAAGACCTTTCGACCTCTTAATGCCGAAAACGCATCTGGGCCAGATGCTGACTGCAGAAGCGCCCATTCGTTTGGGACTGCATTTCTGTTGCGGATCAAACTGGTCATTATTGGTTCTTCTCGTATACACGCTTTTTAAACGGATCGACGCCGATGCGCTCTACCGTATCGATAAATTTTTCGTCTGCTAAACGCATCTCTCGGTAAACGCTCACAAGGTCTGCAACCACAGACGGTATGTCGGTTTGTGCAAAAGAGGGGCCGAGTATTTTACCAAGCTTCGCTTCGCGTTTAGACGAACCACCGATTGAGACCTGATAAAACTCCTCTCCTTTCTTGTCGACTCCAAGCACGCCTATATTGCCGACGTGGTGATGCCCGCAGGCATTCATACAGCCTGAGATATTCAATGAAACCTCACCTATATCCGCTAGTAAATTACGGTCATCAAACTGGCGCTGGATCGCCTCGGCGATAGGTATCGATTTAGCGTTTGCGAGCGCACAGAAATCCCCGCCCGGACAGCAGATAATGTCGCTGAGCTTATTCAAGTTGTCCGCTTGTAACGAATCTGGAGCGAGGCTTTGATAGAGGTTGTAAAGTTCACTTTCTTCGACATCAGCGAGAATTACATTTTGCGCATGAGTCACGCGAACCTCACCAAAACTGAACCGTTCAGCGAGATGGGCTAGCGCGTTAAGTTGCTCCTCGCTGACATCTCCCGGCGCGTACCCCGTCTTTTTGAAACTGATGGCGACGGCGGCGTAACCCGATTTTTTATGCGGAGTAACATTGTGACTAAACCAGCTCGCAAAGAGTACATCCCGCGCTAACGCCTCGCGCAGTGACGCAGGGTTTGGCTCTAGTGCTTTATAGGCCGGTTCTTGGAAATAGCGTTTGCAGCGTTCAATTTCGGCATCGGTGAGAGTGAGACTCCCCCCACGAAGCTGTTCCCATTCGTGCATTACTTTCTCGCGAAATGTCTCTAATCCTGTCTCCCGAACAAGTATCTTAATTCGTGCTTTGTACTTGTTATCACGACGTCCTTCTCTGTTATACACGCGAAGTATGGCTTCTAAAGCGCTGAGCAAGTTGTGTCGTTCGACGAAATCAAAGACCACTTGCCCTATAACTGGCGTGCGTCCGAGGCCACCTCCTGCAAGGATCTGGAAACCAGTCTCCCCAGCTTCATTTTTGCGAAGATAGAGACCGATATCGTGAACCTGCGTAGCCGCGTGGTCTTCTTGTGTACCACACACCGCGATTTTGAATTTGCGCGGCAGATAAGCGAATTCCGGATGAAAAGTTGACCATTGCCGAATGATTTCACAATAAGGTCTGCTGTCTTCGATCTCATCTACTGCCACGCCAGCAAATTGATCAGTCGTCGTGTTGCGGATGCAATTGCCACTAGTTTGTATCGCATGCATTTCAACCTCAGCAAGATGAGCCAGAAGGTCGGGGACGTCCTCTAGTGCTGGCCAGTTGAATTGAATGTTTTGCCTGGTGGTGAAATGTCCGTACCCCTTGTCGTAATGCGAGGAAATAAAAGCGAGCTTTCTCAGTTGCCGAGACGACAGCATGCCATAGGGAATAGCGATGCGGAGCATCGGCGCCAAACGCTGAACATAGAGCCCGTTTTGCAAACGCAGGGGAAGAAATTCGGCTTCGGTGAGCTTGCCTTCGAGATAGCGATTCGTCTGGCTTCTAAATTGTATAACGCGTTCTTCAAGCATCGTAGCGTCATAACCGTCATATCTGTACATCGATTTTTTCCTCTACCTGCGCAGTAGTTGGTTAATCTAGGTTGGGGCCGAGCAGCCGGCTGAGTAGTGTAAAGTCTCTGTTACTTCTGGATGCAAGGTCTTCAACCTGCTCGCCACTTATTTTTCCAACTGAGAAATAGCGTGCGTCTGGATGGCTAAAATAGTAGCCGCTTACACTTGCAGCTGGCGTCATCGCGTAGCTATCGGTGAGCGCAATGCCAATTTCCTCTTCGGCGTCGAGAAGCGAAAAGAGTGTCTCTTTCTCAGAATGCTCTGGACAAGCGGGGTAGCCCGGCGCTGGGCGAATGCCTCGATAGCGCTCGCTAATTAGCTCCTCTGTGGACAGGCTCTCATCAGATGCATAGGCCCAATATTCTGCTCTTACGCGGGCGTGAAGATGCTCCGCAAAGGCTTCGGCGAGTCGGTCGGCTAAGGCTTTGATCATGAGAGAGGCATAATCATTGTTGTCATCTTGATAGCGCTTTGCGAGCGCTTCGGCGCCTATGCCAGCGGTAACTGCGAAACCACCTAGGTAGTCAGATTTGCCCGATTCTTTGGGCGCGACAAAATCTGCTAGACAAAGGTGAGAATGATCGTCCTGCTTAGGCATTTGCTGACGCAAAAAATGAATATTTTTATTGCCTGCGGAGGCGTCCAGGTGTACATCATTGCCGACACTGTTACCTTTCCAAAAACCAAAGACAGCTCGTGCTGTGATCAGTTTGTGTTGCACGATTTCGGTTAACATTTCTTGTGCGTCTTTAAACAAGTCCCGTGCGGCAGCGCCAACTTTTTCGTCGCTTAAAATTGCAGGATATTTACCTGCGAGACTCCAAGTAATAAAAAACGGTGTCCAATCGATGTAGTCGATGAGTTTCTCAAGAGGGTAATCTTCGAGAACTTTTGTGCCAGTAAACGCAGGCGTTGGAGGCGTGTAGCTGTCCCAATCGAGCTTCAGGCTCCCACGGTTTGCAGCGCGGTAGTCAACGAGCTCCCGCTTACTCTTTCGGTTAGCAGTGCGCTCACGGATCATCGCGTATTCGTTACGAAGATCGTTAGCAAAATCGGGCTTGTTGACCTCGTTCAGGAGTGTACTGACAACGTTGACACTCCTTGACGCGTCAGAGACATAGACCGTCGCATCATTTTTGTAATGCTGCTCGATTTTTACTGCTGTGTGCGCTTTCGAGGTGGTGGCCCCTCCGATCAGTAACGGTACGTTAAAACCGAGTCTCTGCATTTCAGAGGCAACATGGAGCATTTCATCGAGCGAAGGCGTGATGAGGCCACTCAAGCCGATGATATCCACATTCTCTTCGATCGCTGTCTTGAGGATTTTATCAGCGGGTACCATAACGCCGAGATCGATAATCTCGTAATTGTTGCATGCTAGAACAACACCAACGATATTCTTACCAATGTCGTGAACATCTCCCTTCACCGTTGCGAGAAGTATTTTGCCCTTTGCTTTGACCTCACCACCTTGTTTTTCGGCTTCGATGTAAGGCAGGAGGTAAGCCACCGCTTGTTTCATTACACGCGCGCTTTTAACCACTTGCGGCAAAAACATTTTGCCGCTGCCGAAGAGGTCGCCAACCTCGTTCATGCCATCCATGAGAGGGCCTTCGATGACATGAATCGGACGTTCGGCGTTCAGTCGCGCTTGCTCGGTGTCTTCCTCGATAAATTTAGTAATGCCTTTAACCAGCGCATAGGCTAAGCGTCTCTCCACGTCCTGCTCTCGCCAAGACAGGTCTTCGGTAGCGATGATGCCGCCAGTGCCGCTGTAGTTTTGAGCGACTGTCATTAATTGTTCTGTGCCATCCGCTGTTCGATTAAGCACGACGTCTTCTACGGCCTTTTTCAGGTCGGCAGGAATATCGTCATAGACGGCTAGCTGGCCGGCATTAACGATGCCCATCGTCAGGCCTGCTTTGATCGCGTGAAAGAGAAAGACTGAGTGGATGGCTTCGCGCACGAGATTATTGCCGCGAAAAGAGAAGGAGACATTACTCACCCCACCTGAAATTAGGGCGCCAGGGAGCTCTGTTTTAATGTATTTGCAGGCTTCGATAAAGTCGACCGCATAGTTGTTGTGCTCATCGATACCGGTGGCAATAGCAAATATATTCGGATCGAAGATTATGTCTTCGGCTTGAAACCCTATGCCAATTAAAATGTCATAGCTGCGTTTGCAAATTTGTTTTTTGCGCGCCAATGAATCCGCCTGACCGTCTTCATCGAATGCCATGACCACGACTGCGGCGCCATAGGCGAGGCAGAGTTTTGCCTTTTCGATAAACTCGGCATCGCCTTCCTTCAAGCTAATGGAGTTGACGATGGCTTTACCTTGTATACATTTCAGGCCTTCTTCAATAATTTGCCATTTCGAGGAGTCGACCATAATCGGCACGCGGCAAATCTCGGGTTCGGCAGCCACTAACTTAAGGAAGCGCACCATAGCCGCCTCGGAATCGAGCATGCCTTCATCCATATTGATGTCGATAATCAGCGCGCCGGCGGCCACTTGCTCTCGGGCTACCTCAAGTGCTTCATCGTAATTTTCTTCTCGAATAAGTCGCGCGAAGCGTGCCGACCCGGTGACATTAGTGCGCTCGCCCACGTTGACAAAAAGGGAGTCGGCCTTGATGTTGAATGCCTCTAATCCGCCAAGCCTGCAGGCAGGCTTGATCGTCGGTATTTTACGGGGGGGGATTCCTTGAATCGCCTCTGCCATAGCTGCGATGTGTTCGGGTGACGTGCCACAGCACCCACCTACAACATTCAAAAAGCCGCTGTTGGCAAACTCTTTGATGATAGAAGCCATTTCTTCGGGGCTCTGATCGTATTCACCAAATTCATTCGGCAGACCGGCATTAGGATGGGCAGAGACATGGCATTCGGCTAGGCTCGAAGTTTCAGCGATATGCGGACGTAATTGTTCTGCGCCGAGTGCGCAGTTGAAGCCGACAGAAAGAGGCTTAGCGTGAGCGACGGAGTTTAAAAATGCCTCCACAGTTTGCCCCGATAGAGTGCGTCCGCTTGCGTCAGTAATCGTCCCCGAAATCATGATCGGGAGATCGAGCTCAAGTTCATCTAGCACGCGATGGGCTGCAAAAATCCCAGCTTTGGCATTCAATGTGTCGAATGCAGTTTCGATCATAAGAATATCGGCGCCACCGGCAATTAAGCCTCGAGCAGAGTTGCTGTAATCGTCAACCAGTTCGTCGAAACTTGTGTTTCTAAACCCTGGATCGTTTACATCAGGCGAGAGCGAAGCGGTCTTGCTGGTTGGACCAATAATGCCTGCGACAAAGCGGGGCTTGTTTGGCGTGTTCTGGGTCGCTGCATCGCACGCAGAGCGTGCCAGTTTCGCTGCTTCTTCGTTAAGCTCATAAGCAAGCTCTTCGAGTCCGTAGTCTGCCTGTGATGCGCGTGTCGAATTAAACGTGTTGGTTTCAACGATATCTGCACCCGCTGCGAGATAAGACGCGTGTATCTCTGTGATGATTTCGGGAGCTGTGAGTGTAAGAAGATCATTGTTTCCCGCCAAAAGTTGCGATGTTGTCCCAAATCGCGCTCCGCGGAAATTAGACTCAACCAACTGATAGCCCTGAATCATCGTACCCATAGCGCCATCAAGAATGAGGATGCGCTGGGTGAGGGCGGCGCGCAGCGCGGCTACTCGTTGAGTACGGGTAAGTTGTTCTGTCATGCCGGTGCCTTTGAGCTATTTCTAGCCCGTTAAACGGTTAGAGTATGGGGTAAGTATCTAGGCTAACTAGAGGGCTACATATTCTACCAAAGTACTTTGATGAGGACATAGCACTATAACCAAGTAATTCACTTGGTTATTCTATTTTTAACCTGTTTACAGTAGAATTAAACTCATTCTTAAGGAGTGAAGATCAGTATGAGCACCAATTTGATTACGATAACCGCACCCGCTCAGGCCTATCTGGCTGAACTGCTTAAAAAACAAGACACCGAAGGGGTGTCGGTCCGTGTTTTCATTCTTGATGCTGGGACGCCGAAAGCGGAGACGTGTATCTCTTTCTGCCGGCCTGGTGAAGAAAAAGAAGAAGACTCAATTCAGCAGTGCAAAGGCTTCAAGGCGTATATCGACGAACCTAGCATCCCATTCCTCGAAGGAGCGGTGGTGAATTATTCGAAGGATGCGATGGGCGGGCAGCTTACAATTAAAGCGCCTAATTCCCGGCTACCAAAGATAACCGACGAAAGCTCGCTCCCAGATCGCATTAACTACGTGCTCTATAACGAGATTAATCCTGGGCTCGCGGCGCATGGCGGTAATGTGACGCTCGAGGAACTCTATGACGAGAACATTGCCGTATTACGCTTCGGCGGCGGATGCCAGGGTTGCGGTATGGTCGATGTGACACTCAAGGAAGGGGTCGAGAAGACGCTGCTGCAACAGATACCTCAGTTGAAAGAGGTGCGTGACGTAACTGATCATTCTCAGCGCGAGAATGCCTACTTTAAGTAATTCTCATAACACACTGATTTTATTTATTATAAGCAGCCTCTAGCAAACCGTAGAGGCTGTCTTTAAAGGTCGGGGACGCGGCATCCAGTGTCGCCATCACCTCGACTAGCACTTCGTTATCTTCGCGCCCATTCCACATTTTTTTGTAGGTTCCGTCTTGATACCCATGGTCTTGACGAAAGAAATTAAGCACGTTCTTGCTCACATATTGCTTATAAAGCTCATGCCAATCGAGCGAGCAACCGCGCATTATCGCAGCAAACAAGCCCAATTCTATCCTCCCTGCAGCAGACGTACCGATAAAGGTTTGGAGTAATTCAAGTAAATCGAACTCGCCAAGAGCGTACTCTTGCCCATCGAAATTCAGCGCGTCGGCTGCGCTCTGCCGCGCATAGGTCGTTTCGAGATAAGTTCTCGCTTTCTCTTCATCGCCGCCATTTCTCAGCAAAATTTCCGACAAGAGGAAATGCCAGATATCAACCAACTCCATCTGCAGCTGACTAAGATCGCAATGCTGCTGCTTCCACCATTTCCACCCATGGTGCTCTATTGCCTCTGCGGCTTCGATAACCACGGCGCGAAGGTAGGGATATTTTGCTTCTGTCCAGTTGGGGTCAACACGGAAATTCATTCCGGCTTGGAGTTGAAACATAGTGTTGAGTTGAGTTGAACTGAGCATAATTATTGACAATATCCTTGGAAGGGCGGCAGGCGTCTGCCGATAGCGTGCTGTGGTTAGGTTCTTGCGGAGTAGATTGCTAAGCGCTTTGTCCGTCGCCCTTAATCTGATTGGCAAGTGAGGAAAGCATTTCACAACGGCTAGCACGCATGTCGGTATAGGATTGGTATGCGGCCATCGATTCCTCGTCGGAGGTTGCCGCATGCGCAAGCTCTGCTAACCAAGTGTCGAGGACCTTGATTTCTTGATTCAGCTGCGCGGTCGCTTCTGCGATCAGCGCGTCATCGATACCGTCGCTTGCGTCGTGATTCTTGTTCATGCAGAGTTCCTAGCGCCAATGCCCTTAGACTTTCTGTTGAGTGAGTTAGATTAATAACCCTTGTCGGCAGCTTTGGGATACATGGTAGCTATTTTTATATAAGTCCTTCACTAAGTCATTTGCTGCGGCGGATACGGCCGCATCCCGCTACATTGTCATAGACAGATATACGCGTCAAGACGCTCTAATTATCTCGGTTCTGGCTTTCTTTTGGCTTTTTTTTGCAGATGAGGCTTGACTACAAAGCTCTAGCTCCCTAGAATTCCGCTCGTTCTGATTTGGCGCACCTAGCCATACAGATTGTCCCCTTCGTCTAGAGGCCTAGGACACCTGGTTTTCATCCAGGCAACAGGGGTTCGAAACCCCTAGGGGACGCCAATTTCGAAAGCCCAGCGATGCTGGGCTTTTTTCGTTGCGGAACCGGAAAATGGGAAACTGACTTTTCGAAGGGGCTCACTCAGCATGACCACTGCAATCGCGATCAAAGATCTCACAAAAACCTACGCCAATGGATTCGAAGCGCTCAAAGGAATTAGTCTAGAGGTAGAGCAGGGCGACTTTTTCGCGCTACTCGGTCCTAACGGAGCGGGCAAATCAACGACCATTGGTGTGCTGTCTACCCTAGTCAAAAAATCTGGCGGTATCGTTGAGATTTTCGGCAAAAACGTCGACTCGCATGTTTACGAAACCAAATTAGACCTTGGCGTTGTACCTCAAGAGATCAATTTTAGTCAGTTCGAGCGCGTCAAGGATATCGTGATGACGCAGGCAGGTTACTACGGCATGCCGCGCTCACTGGCTGCAGAGCGCTGTGAAAAATACCTGCGCAAGTTAGACCTCTGGGATAAGCGTAACGACCGCTCAAGGACCCTATCCGGCGGTATGAAACGGCGCCTGATGATTGCGCGCGCCCTCGTTCACGAGCCCAAACTTCTTATCTTAGACGAGCCTACCGCAGGTGTAGATATCGAGCTTAGGCGCTCGATGTGGGAGTTTTTAACTGAGTTAAACGAATCGGGTACTACTATTATTCTTACGACTCATTATCTCGAAGAAGCCGAGCAGCTTTGCCGCAATATCGCTATTATCGACCACGGGCGCATTGTAGAAAACACGAGTATGCGTGCTTTGCTCAAGGCTTTAGATAAACAAACTTACATCGTCGAACTTGCAACGCCAATCGAGTCTTTGCCGAATTGGGGTGACGCACCGGTGAGTGCAACGCTAATTGATGCGCACTCATTCGAAATCACAGTGGCGGCGACACTAACCATGAGCGGATTGTTCAAGCTCTTTCTGGATCGTGGCATCGAAGTCAATGCGCTACGCAGCAAAAGCAATCGCTTAGAGCAGTTGTTTTTGAGTCGATTGGACAATGCCCGAGGAGAGTCGGCAGATGTTTAAGAATCACAAATACATTTCGTTCGAAACTATTGTCATCAAAGAAGTACGAAGATTTACACGGATCTGGCTACAAACTTTAGTGCCGCCCGCAATTACTATCTCGCTCTATTTCGTAATTTTCGGCAATTTGGTCGGTAGCCGCATTGGAGATATGGGCGGCTTCGATTACATGGAATTCATTATTCCAGGCCTGATCATGATGGCGGTAATTCAGAACTCCTATTCGAATGTTGTCTCCTCATTCTTTAGTCACAAATTTCAGCGCAGTGTCGAAGAGGTGCTCGTCTCGCCGGTACCCAATTCGATCATTCTTTGCGGTTTTATCGTGGGAGGCATGGTGCGGGGGCTGTTAGTTGGCGCTATCGTCACTGGTATGGCGCTGTTTTTTGTTGACCTCCAGATTCAGCATCCGCTGATTACAATTACGGTGATCTTGCTGACGGCCACTGTGTTTTCACTTGCAGGCTTTATTAACGCGCTTTTTGCGAACAGCTTCGATGACATCTCGATTATCCCAACCTTTGTACTTACGCCATTAATTTATCTGGGCGGTGTATTTTATTCATCGGCTTTATTGCCACCATTCTGGCAATCGGTGTCTGCGTTGAATCCTATTTTTTACATGGTGAACACTTTTCGCTATGGATTTTTAGGCGTCTCAGATGTGCCTATTGGGGCAGCGTTTTTTATTCTAATTCTCTTTAGTGTGGTGTTGTTTGGCAGCTGTCTTTGGCTGCTAAACCGCGGCACTGGGTTAAGGAGCTAGAATTATGGTGCATGATTCTAAGTCGGCTACCAGTCCGCTTGGCGAAACGCTGGCGAGCCCCGCAGCGTATGCGCCTGAAATTTTGTTCCCGATACCTCGAGCACCTGCTCGGGAAGCCATTGGGTTTCCGCCACAGCTAGCCATGTTCGGCTTCGATCACTGGCAGGCTTTCGAATTATCCTGGCTAGATTCGAGTGGAAAACCCAGTGTCGCTGTCGCTGAATTGTTTTTTGATTGCCGTTCTCCTGCCATAGTTGAGTCGAAATCTCTTAAGCTGTATCTGAATTCGTTTAATCACGAGAGAATGGCGTCGACTGAGTTGCTAGCCTCTACGATCAAAGCGGATCTCGAACAGGCGAGCGGTAATGTTGTCAATGTGCTTGTGCACTCGCTCGGCGAGTATCGTGCACTGATGGCGAAAAATTTCGCACCCCGGCTGCAGGGCAATAGGACAGTGGTCGCTTTAGATCGGTTGCCCATAATTGACAATGTCGCGCCGCTCGACGCATCTGTCATTGAATTTATTCGCCTCGATAAGGCGCCAAACGCGTTCACTGCTAATGAGGAGACGCGTTACACCAGCGATCTCTTTCGCTCCAACTGCCCAGTCACCAATCAACCTGATTGGGCGAGTCTTGAGATTAAAGTCACTGGCATCGAGATCGAAGGCGCGAGCTTGCTGAGCTACCTTTGCTCGTTCCGGGAGCACCAGGGATACCATGAAGAATGCGCTGAGCGAATATTCGTTGCTCTGAGCAATCACTGTCGTCCTGACTCGCTGCAAGTTTCGATGAATTATCTGCGACGTGGCGGTTTAGACATCAACGTCTATCGCGCAAGCGAAACAATTACGCACGCCGATAGGCTCGCGCGTGATGTCAGGCAATAAAACATAAGCGCGCTATGGATGTGCCGCCTTGTAATCTAGGTGGCCCTAAGCTAGAGTGCGCGCCGTAAGTTTTACCCCGGTGAGGTGTCCGAGTGGCTGAAGGAGCACGCCTGGAAAGTGTGTAAGTCGAAAGGCTTCGAGGGTTCGAATCCCTCTCTCACCGCCAAATTTTAATGCCCCTGAAACAAACTGAAAAGTTAGATTTTCCGGCTTCATTCCCCCCAATGGATTCCTAAGGTAGTATCGAGGTAGTTTTTCTCGACACACCAAGGACAATCCATGAAAACCCCATTACTGCTAGCCCCTTTAGTTGTTTGCCTCGGTGCTAGCGTCGCTGGCAGCGCCTTTTCTGCCGATTGGCCAAGCTATGGCGGTGACAACGGATCACAAAAATACTCGACACTAGATCAGGTTAACGCCTCAAACGTCGCCGACTTGGTTACGGCATGGTCTTGGGAGAGCCCAGATAATGCCACTGTTGCCGATAATATTGCGCAACAAAACTACAGGGCAGTGCCGGCAGGCTTTAAGGCAACACCTATTGTGATAGAGGGTGTCATGTATGTGCCTAGCTCATTCGGACGAGTCGTCGCGCTTGATGCGGCGTCGGGCGAGGAAAAATGGGTTTTTGACACTGAGGCTTGGTCTAGTGGTAGGCCAGCAAATCTTGGTTACAACTCGCGCGGAGTCGGTTACTGGTCAAGTGAAGACAAACAGCGCATCTTCTTTGCAACCAACGATGCTAATCTGTGGTCTATCGACGCCTTGACAGGCCTGCCCGACAGCAGTTTCGGCGACGGGGGCAAGATTGATTTGTCCTTGGGTCTTGGGCGTGAAATAGATAAGCGCCAATATGGCGTCGTCTCGCCGCCACTCGTGACCAACGATATCGTTGTTGTTAATTCCATAATCAATGACGGACCAACCACAAAGGAAATGCCGCCTGGCAACGTGAGAGGGTTTGATCCTCGCACAGGTGACATTGTGTGGATGTTCGAGACGATTCCTCAGGCAGGTGCGTTTGGCAACGAGACTTGGGAAAACGGATCATGGGAATACACCGGTAATACCAATTCCTGGACCATTATGAGCGCCGACGACGAACTCGGCATTGTGTATCTGCCCATTGGCACCCCGACGAATGACTGGTACGGCGGTTTGCGCCATGGCGATAACCTATTTGCAGAAAGCTTAGTTGCTGTGGAGGCCAAAACTGGCAAGCGCTTGTGGCATTTCCAGATGGTGCACCATGGCGTATGGGATTACGATCTCCCTGCTGCGCCAACGCTTGTCGACCTGACCGTAGAAGGTAAAAAAATCAAAGCGGTTGCTCAAATCTCAAAGCAGGGATTCACCTATGTATTCGATCGCGTCACTGGCGACCCCGTATGGCCTATTATCGAAACCCCTGTGCCGCAGAGCAACGTGCCTGGTGAAAAGCTTTCTTTAACTCAGCCCATTCCAACTAAGCCGCCAGCGTTTGAGCTACAGGGGCTCTCTGATGACACACTCGTCAACTTTACCCCAGAGTTACGTCGCGAAGCAGAACAACTCATAGAGCAATTCGACTCAGGGCCACTGTTCACGCCGCCGTCGCTGAGGGGGACTATTAATATACCAGGCTGGGGTGGTGGCGGCTGGTGGACCGGCGCCGCATTCGACCCCGATAGTGGGCTTTTCTACATACCTAGCGCCACAATACCGATTGTCGTCCAGCTGCAAGAAGCAGATCCTGAAAAATCAAATCTGCGCTACGTTCGTGGCGGAGCAATGAATGTTGGCGGTCCGCAGGGCCTTCCGCTTACAAAACCACCCTATGGCCGTATTGTCGCTACAAACCTTAATAGCGGTGAGCAAGAATGGATGATCCCGCATGGCGAGGGTATTCGGCAAAAGATTATAGACATGGGTATTTTGGATCCCGGGCCGGTCGGTGGCCCCAGCAGGACTGGTCCGCTCCTCACGAAAACACTGCTTTTTGTGGCGCAAGTGGATAACGGCCGCAACCTCCTGCGCGCGTTCGATAAAGCGACGGGGGCGGTAGTTCATGAGATTGAACTCCCTTTGCCGCCGCAAGGGTCGCCGATGACCTACGCGGTCAAGGGTCAGCAATACTTGTCTATCGCCATAGGTGGCGGGCCAGACAGTAGATTATTCACCCTCTCGCTACCTGAGTAAGAGAGAAGCCGTGGTTTTAGCTAAAGTGGTTGAATTGAGTGGCTTATACTCTCGCTCCAGAAGGCGAGAGCATGTTAAGCTTTCCGCTGGTATCTCTTGTCGGTCCCCGCGCAATGATAAGTTATAAACCCCGCCAGGCCCGGAAGGGAGCAACGGTAGTAGCTGACTCATGTGCCGTGGTGTGGCTGGCGAGAGGTGCCTCTGAATACTCTGCCTGTAAAGCTAAGCAAACTCAACGTCAGATGGAAGTCGCTCCGTGAGCTATCAAGTTCTTGCTCGTAAGTATCGACCCGCTGTGTTCGCTGAGGTCGCAGGGCAATACCATGTCCTCAAATCTTTGATCAACGCGCTCGACAATCAACGACTTCATCATGCTTATCTGCTCACCGGAACACGAGGTGTCGGTAAGACTACCTTGGCGCGCATATTGGCTCGCTGCCTAAACTGTGAAGTCGGCGTTAGCTCTGAGCCTTGCGGCGAATGCGATGCCTGTAGAGAGATCGCAGAAGGGCGCTTTATAGATCTTATCGAAGTTGATGCGGCCTCACGCACAAAGGTCGAAGATACGCGTGAATTACTCGAAAACGTACAATACTTGCCAAGCCGCGGGCGCTATAAGGTTTACCTTATCGATGAAGTGCATATGTTATCAACACACAGCTTCAATGCGTTACTCAAGACGCTTGAAGAGCCTCCCGAACACGTAAAGTTTTTACTTGCCACGACAGATCCTCAAAAGCTACCGATTACTGTTCTTTCGCGCTGTCTCCAATTTAATCTAAAGAATCTCGCACCGGCACTTATTGCCGAATTTGTTGCCGATATTCTGGTTAAAGAAAATGTATCTTCCGAAAGCGACGCCCTATGGCAGATTGCCATGGCTGCTTCAGGCAGCATGCGAGATGCGCTGACTCTAACCGATCAAGCCATCTCTTATTGTGAGGGTAGTGTGCTGACAGCCGGCGTGACCGAAATGCTTGGCGTACCTCCGCAGCATCAGATAACTCGTCTCTTGGAGGCAATGGCCGCTCGTGACGTCAGACTCATTGTCGAGTTGGTTCAGGTCATCGGCGAGCAAACTCCAGATTATCAACATACACTCGATGCGCTTTTATCCATGCTGCATCGCATCGCGCTGGCTCAGATTGCACCCGACGCAGTCGACAACAGCGTAGGAGATCTCGAAAAAGTCGTCGAACTTGCATCGCAATTAACGGCCGAAGACGTACAACTCTATTATCAAATTGGTACCAAAGGCCGTGAGGACCTCAAGCTTGCTGTCGAAATGCGGAGTGCGTTCGAAATGGTCTTGCTGCGTATGCTGGTTTTTTCCCCGAGTTACATAGCACCCAAGCCTGCTATCGCCGCTGTAAAGAGCAGCGATTCTGAGGGTGACGAAAAAAAAAAGTCTTCGCTAGCGAGTAAGCAGCAGACTATCCCAGCCTCCGAGGTTCAGGTGCCACCTCGCGCGATTACAAGACACGCAGTCAGTGTCCTTGGACAAGATCAAGAATCTCAGCACGAAGTGGTGGCCTATTCGGCAGAGGGCACCGATCAGATGACCCCATCTAACTGGGTCAATGTTTACCCAAAACTCCAGCTAACCGGAATTTCCGCTAACATTATGGCGAACTGCGAGTTAGTGAGAGCAACGGATGACGCCATTGAGTTTCTCTTAGGCGAGGCACACAGCGCTGTATTTTACGATGACGCACCTGCGAAGGTTGAGCCGGCTTTCGAAAAGTTCCTTGGTAAGAAGGTCGCTATTCGGATCTCGATAGGCACCACGCGTAGCGAGACCCCTGCAGCTCGAAAGATCCGTATTAATCAAGAGCTGCAAGCAAAACGAGTTAGCGATTTTGAAAACGATTCGATGGTTCTCGAACTGCAAAAGAAATTTGGCGGCAAAGTAGTTATCGAAAGCATCGTTGAAAGCAACGTTGAAAGTATCGTTTAAAGTAGAGCCGAGAGCGCTACTGAAAACGGGCATGGCCACGTTTAACGCCATGCTATCCGGCGGCAGTGCCATTTTTGCCGCCACTAAATTAGGGTATAGAAAGATGACCGATCTCAACGAATTGATGAAGCAAGCGAAACAGATGCAAGAGAAGTTTCAATCCGCTCAGGAAACTGCAGCGACTGTCTCTTATACACATCTGACGCTGCC
>OJFP01000097.1_pt1 | contig 68121 bp, 62 predicted proteins | sample 1594141 | NCBI WGS metagenome assembly OJFP01 (sample SAMN05416843, study PRJEB24817) | seawater metagenome | isolation source: Sea water | place: Canada:Atlantic | collected 2013-07 | reverse complement strand
GGCATACGAGATGTAGAGAGGTCTCGTGGGCTCGGAGATGTGTATAAAGAGACAGTCTGCTGCTTGCGCTGTTAGATAACGAAGCAGCACGAGAAGTCCTCGTCGCGTGCGACTGTAATTTCGAAAAAATGGCAAAAGAGCTGACTGAATATATCGACAATAATATGCCGCTTTTGCCCGAGGGTGATGAAGAGCGTGAGACTCAGCCTACGCTAGGATTTCAACGAGTGCTCCAACGTGCCGTATTCCATGTTCAGTCTTCTGGCAAGAGGGAGGTCGGCGGCGCTAATGTGTTAGTCGCCATATTCAGCGAACAAGAAAGCCATGCTGTCTTCATTTTAGAGCAGCAGGATATCAACCGTATTAGTGTCGTCAATTTCATAACCCATGGCATTTCCAAGCATGGCGAGGAGTCGGGCGAGTCCGACGAGGCTGCGGCCGAGGTAGAGGGTGCTGCAGCAGCTGAGGGCGGTAAGAGCGCACTGGCCAGCTATGCGACCAATCTTAATGCCGAGGCTGAGGCCGGGCGCATCGATCCATTGATTGGGCGTGAGGAAGAGGTCACCCGCGTGGTGCAGGTGCTTTCGCGCAGGCGTAAGAATAATCCCTTGCTCGTCGGTGAGTCAGGTGTAGGTAAAACCGCGGTCGCAGAGGGCTTGGCTAAGCTTATTGTCGATGGCGAGGTGCCTGACGTGTTAGCGGAAAGCGTGATTTATTCCCTCGACCTCGGTGCGCTACTTGCTGGGACAAAATACCGAGGCGACTTCGAGAAGCGGTTCAAGGCGTTGCTCTATGAGTTAACCCGCGATAAAAACGCGGTGTTATTTATCGATGAAATACACATGATTGTTGGCGCAGGAGCAGCCTCCGGCGGGGTGATGGATGCATCCAACCTGCTAAAGCCTGCGCTGACTGGTGGCAATATGCGCTGTGTTGGCTCGACAACCTATCAAGAGTATCGAGGTATTTTTGAAAAAGACCGCGCGCTCTCGCGCCGTTTTCAGAAGATCGATGTCGACGAACCGGATGTCGAAACCACCTACAAAATTTTGAAAGGGCTCAAGTCGCGTTTTGAGTCGCATCATGAGCTGCGCTACACCGACAAATCTCTTCTCGCAGCGTCGGAGCTTGCTAGCAAATACATTAACGATCGGTTTATGCCAGATAAGGCTATCGACGTGATTGACGAGGCGGGCGCCTACCAGCGATTGCAGCCACCGAGTAAGCGGAAAAAGCTCCTGCAACCGGTTGATATGGAGAGGGTGGTAGCGGCGATTGCAAAGATTCCCCCCAAGCAAGTCTCAACGACAGACATGGAGGCTTTGCGCACGTTGGAAGGCAATCTCAAGATGGTTGTCTTCGGTCAAGATCCAGCGATTGGGGCCTTGTCTACGGCGATTAAATTGTCGCGTGCAGGGCTTGGCGCCGAGGGCAAGCCGATTGGGTCGTTCTTATTCGCCGGCCCGACCGGGGTTGGAAAGACCGAGGTGAGTAAACAGCTAGCAAAAATAATGGGTATCGAACTTTTGCGTTTTGATATGTCAGAGTATATGGAGCGTCATACGGTCTCTCGCCTGATCGGTGCGCCTCCGGGATATGTAGGATTCGATCAGGGTGGGCTTCTTACCGAAGCAGTTAGCAAGAATCCCCACTGCGTGGTGCTGCTCGACGAGATCGAGAAAGCGCACCCCGATGTGTTTAACCTGCTCTTACAAGTAATGGATCATGGCACGCTGACTGACAATAATGGCCGGCATGCAGATTTCCGTAATGTCATCTTAATCATGACAACCAATGCGGGTGCGCAGGAGATGTCACGGGCGTCGATTGGATTCAGCGAACAAGATCATTCGAGCGATGGGATGGAGATGATTAAAAAAGCATTCAGCCCGGAATTCCGTAACCGCTTGGACAGCATTATCCAGTTTGGCAGCCTGACTGTTGAGACAATAAGGACAGTCGTGGATAAATTTATTGTGGAGCTTCAGGTTCAGCTCGATCAGAAAAATGTGCAGCTTCAGTTAGATGATAGTGCGGTCGAATGGTTTGTGACTCATGGCTACAGTGAGTCTATGGGCGCTCGCCCGATGGCACGCTTGATTCAAGATAAATTGAAGAAAGGCATTGCCGAAGATATTTTATTCGGCAAACTCGCCAATGGCGGCAAGGTGATCGTAAGTGCAGCAGAAGACGATATTGTAATCGAGGCGCAAGCACGAGAGACGCCTCAAAAGAGTTCCAACCAGAAGAGTTCTAAGAAGTCGGCAAACGGCTCGCTCGCTAAAAGCTAGCGGCGCTAAAGCGCCCCGCTTGCTGCGACTCTAGCGGGCGCGGTAAGTGATGCGGCCTTTGGTAAGGTCGTAAGGGGTTAGCTCGACTCTGACCTGATCGCCGGTGAGAATGCGGATGTAGTTCTTGCGCATCTTTCCAGATATGTGTGCAGTGACAATGTGCCCATTTTCCAGCTTAACGCGGAACATGGTATTTGGAAGCGTGTCGACGACCTCGCCTTCCATTTCGATTTGATCTTCCTTTGCCATTGGCAAACCTCTAGTCTTAATTAGCGGCGCATTGTGCCCGATTTCAACGTTGAACGCTAGCGTCACCCATGCCTTGTCGATTAACTAATGCGAATCCAGCGCTTGTCCTGCAATAATTCGATTGGGCGAAAGTCTAATTTGTATTCCATTTTGCGGCAGTCCTTCACCCAATACCCCAAGAACACGTAGGGCAATTGCTTTTGACGGGCATGTGCAATTAGCGACAAGATTGCAAAGGTACCTGGTGACCGCTTGGACTCATCAGGATCGAAGAATGTGTAAACCGCCGACACCCCCTGTCTCAGCTCATCGCAAACCGTGACGGCAATTAATTTTGTGCCGACAGTAAACAAGAAGAAACGCGTCGACTCACTTGGGCTAACAATGAAAGAATCAAATTGCTCCTGTGAGGCGGGAAACATATCGCCGTCTTGGTGGCGAGTGTTCACGTAGCGTTCGTAAAGCGCGCGCGCGTCGGGGTTGTTCGCTATAGACAGCGTGGTTGTGATCGTCACGTCTTGGTTGCGGGCGAGCACTCGCTTGAAGCGGCGATTGGGACTAAAAGCGCCAGTGGGTATCCTTACTGACACGCAGGCATTGCAACTCCCGCAATCGGGTCTGTAGACGTGTGGGCCGCTGCGTCTGAAGCCTATTTCGCTTAATTCACTGAGAAGGTCGATCGAGGGAATTACCTCGGGGTCTACGAAGACCGTGGACGCTTCTTCATTGTCGAGATAGCTACACGGATGGGGGATTGTTCGAAACAACCGCAGCGACTTACGCGGATCTGGTCTTTGCTCAGCATCGCTCATGGTTTTGAGAGGTCCGAGTCCAGTGTCCACCGACACTGCGCATGTGGCCGCGAACACGCCGCGGCAATACGGTTCAGGAAATCGCTTCGCGCAATCTCCACTGCGCCGAGCGATTCGAGATGCGGGTTTGCGACTTGGCAATCGACAAGGGCAAAGTCCCAGCGCCGTAGCTGCTTTGCTAGCGTTGAAAGCGCCGCTTTCGATGCATTACTCACTTTTGAGAACATAGACTCGCCGAAAAACTGTTTGCCAATCGCCACGCCATAGAGACCGCCAACAAGTGCTCCGTCTTGCCAAACCTCAACCGAATGGGCAAACCCGAGGTCGTGTAAGGAGGTATAAGCGTTCTGCATTTCGCCGGTTATCCAAGTGCCCGCATCGTCGTTTCGGGGTGCCGCGCAGCTTTGGATAACCTGTGCAAAGGAGGTGTCTAGGCTGAAGGTAAAACCGCCGCGCCGGAGTAATTTACGAAGGCTTCGAGAAGGCTCAAACGCGTCGAGCTCAATAACCATTCTTGGGTCGGGCGACCACCAAAGAATTGGCTGGTCGTCATCAAACCACGGAAAAATCCCCTGACTGTAAGCGCTAAGAAGAATCTCCGGCAAAAGATACCCGCCGGCACATAAAAGGCCGTTAGGTTCTTTGAATGCCTCCGAGGCCGGCGGAAACACGCCGCCGGAGTCTTCTAGCCAGGGCAATTGTTTCATTCTAGTCGTCTAGAAAACGCTCGGCGTCGAGCGCTGCCATGCAGCCAAATCCTGCACTTGTAACCGCTTGTCGATAGACTTGATCGGCAATATCGCCTGCAGCAAAAACGCCAGGGACGCTGGTTTGAGTCGCATTTCCTGCGATACCTGTGTTGACCACGACATAGCCGTTACGCATCTCGAGTTGGCCTGCAAATATGTCGGAATTGGGTATGTGGCCAATTGCGATAAAAACGCCATCGACATCGAGATCACGGGTTTCACCGCCATCCATAGGGCGCAGCCGAACGCCGGTCACGCCCGTTTCGTCGCCGAGTACTTCATCGAGTGTCGAATTCCAAGCGATAGTCACTTTGCCCTCGGCTTCTCGGTCGAATAATTTCTGCTGCAGAATTTTCTCAGCGCGCAGTGAGTCGCGGCGATGGACGAGCGTGACATGCGAGCAGATGTTAGCGAGATAGAGCGCTTCTTCGACGGCCGTGTTGCCGCCGCCGATGACCGCGACCGGCTTGTCGCGATAGAAAAAGCCGTCGCAGGTCGCGCAGGCGCTCACGCCTTTGCCCATAAAGGCTTCTTCAGAAGGCAAGCCCAAATATTGTGCAGAGGCACCTGTTGCTATGATGAGCGCCGAACAGGTATAAGTCGCGCCGTCGCCTTTTAGGGTAAATGGGCGTTTGCTGAGATCAACTTCGTTTATGTGATCAAAAACAACCTCTGTGTCGAAGCGCTCCGCATGCTCGAGCATGCGCGTCATAAGCGCGGGGCCTTGGAGGCCCTCAACGTCGCCCGGCCAGTTGTCTACGTCGGTTGTCGTGGTGAGCTGTCCGCCTTGAACCATGCCAGTGATGACAACGGGCTTTAAGTTCGCCCGTGCTGCGTAAATAGCGGCTGTATAGCCGGCGGGGCCGGAGCCTAAAATGATGAGCTCGTGGTGAATAACGTCTGTCATGGAGTTACCTTATGGGTAAATTTATATCGGTTGAGGTCTTAAGGGACATATTCTACTCAATTTTGCAGCCACGTAACCGTTAAACCTTACGAGCCGTCAGCTTTAGCTAGTCGTGTCTTGATAATTAGGCTACACTTTAGGTTAGTTTGCCCTCATAAATTATTGAAACTTAACAAAATAGACAAGTAATTGATTTGAAGACTTCAAGTAAAGCTGAAATCCAATCTTCCGAGAATCCTGGCGTGGCCAGCCTTCTTGCGCGTGTGGTGCGAGAGGGGCTGCTTATCGGCTACTCGCTGGTGGCACTTTTTCTGCTTATCGCGCTGCTGAGCTATTCGCCAAGTGATCCTAGCTGGACAAACGGGGGCGGTGCGGACGCCGACGTTGCCAATGCCGTAGGTACGTCGGGCGCATGGATATCGGATGTCCTTTTCCAGGTGTTGGGCCTCTTGTCCTATACGCTGCCACTATTTTTACTCTATAAAGTGGCCCTCGCGCTCCGCGGAGCTGCGGAGGAGCAATCGCGAGCCATTGTGTGGCCATTGGTTGCGCTTAAATTTGCTGGCTTCGGTCTTTTATTGCTGTCTGCATGTGGTCTGGCGTCGCTTCATATTAAGGTGGCTGGCGCGCTACCTTCCGCAGGCGGAATCTTAGGTACGCTCGTGCTCGATCTAACCGTCCCGGTTTTGGCTAACCTTGGAGCGACACTTCTGCTTTTCGCCTTATTCCTTTTCGGTCTAACCGTGACAGTCGATATTTCATGGCTCGGGGTAATAGACAGGCTTGGTGAGTGGACGCTTTCCGGCTACGCATCCTCGGTCGAGCGTTTACGCGCCTGGGCCAAAGCTCGTAAGGCGTCTGCAGAGACTAAGGAGCGGCTGACCGTTCGCAAAAAGGCCATCGACATTCATGTCGCAAAGCAAAGGAAGCGAGTCCCACCGACGATTAAGATCGATCTGCCAAAACCCCTTGAGCGCAGCAAGCGGGTTGAACAAGAAAGGCAGGGCACGTTGTTTGCTGACATTGGCGCCGGCGAGTTGCCTCAGATTAGTTTGCTAGACGCGTGGCAAGAGACCAATGACTCGGGCTTCTCCAAAGAGTCGCTAGAGCTTATGTCGCGCTTGCTCGAGAGCAAACTCAAGGACTTTGGCATAGACATCGAAGTGACAGCGGTAAATCCTGGGCCGGTCATTACGCGCTTCGAAGTGCAGCCAGCGCCCGGCATTAAAGTGAGCCGAATAAGTAATCTCGTTAAAGACCTTGCGCGCTCACTTGCTATCGTTTCTGTGCGCGTAGTTGAGGTTATTCCGGGTAAAACGGTTATCGGTATCGAAATCCCAAATGAGAAACGCGAAGTCATCCAACTGAGTCAGGTGCTGTCTACGCCCGAATTCGACAAAGCGAGCTCGCCTCTTAGCATGGCGCTTGGCCACGACATCGGTGGTAAGCCAGTGATCGTTGACCTTGCTAAAATGCCGCATTTACTCGTTGCGGGAACTACAGGTTCGGGCAAGTCTGTGGGCATCAATGCGATGATCCTAAGCCTATTATTTAAGTCGACCCCAGACCAAGTCCGCGTGATCATGATAGACCCGAAAATGCTCGAACTGTCGGTTTACGATGGGATACCGCATCTACTCACGCCGGTTATTACGGACATGAAAGACGCAGCTAATGGCTTGCGCTGGAGCGTGGCGGAAATGGAGCGCCGCTATAAATTAATGTCAGCACTCGGCGTTCGTAACCTCGCCGGCTACAACAAGAAGGTGGTTGACGCTAAGAAAGCGGGAACACCGATACTCGATCCACTCTGGCGACACGACCCCATGTTGTTGGATGAGGAGCAGTCTGCAAGTGAGCTCGAGGCGCTGCCTAGTATCGTCGTCATAGTCGATGAGCTCGCCGATATGATGATGGTGGTAGGAAAAAAAGTTGAGGAACTCATTGCGCGAATCGCGCAAAAGGCGCGCGCCGCCGGTATTCATTTAGTGCTTGCGACCCAACGACCGTCGGTAGATGTTCTAACCGGATTGATTAAGGCCAACATTCCAACGCGCCTTTCGTTTATGGTGCAATCGAAAGTCGATTCCCGCACTATTTTGGGTGAGGGTGGTGCAGAGCAGTTGCTAGGACACGGCGACATGCTGTTTTTACCGCCTGGTGGAGGAGTGCCAACGCGCGTGCACGGAGCCTTTGTCAGTGATGACGAAGTGCATCGTGTAGTCGCCGATTGGAAATCACGAGCAACGCCTGTGTATATCGACTCTATCACCGCTGGAAACGACGATCTCGATATGGGTGCTATGGGCGGTGGGGGAGGTGAGTCTTCCGACGAAGACGACTCCTTATATGACGAGGCGGTGGCGTTTGTAACAGAGACGCGCAAGGCGTCTATTTCATCGGTTCAGCGTAAACTTCGCATTGGTTACAATCGCGCGGCGCGCATGATCGAAACGATGGAAGCCTCCGGCGTAGTCTCGTCGATGGGGAGCAATGGACAGCGCGAAGTTTTAGCGCCTCCTGCGCCTCGACACTAGGGGTATATAGCTATGATGCCTGCCTCTCTTCGTCCTTTTTTTGCTGCAGCTAAGCGATTTTTTGCGGCTCAGATACTCCTCCTGTTTGGCCTCGTTTACGCGCATGCGACCGAGGTTTCCCCTGCCAACGAACTCAGCGCGAACCTAGCAGAAATGATGTCATTAAGCGCGGACGTCGAGCAACTTATCATCGAGGCCGATGGCGGAGTATTAGAGGAATCGCGTATTCGGATGCTACTAAAAAGACCAGACGGCTTCTCCTGGGAGACGCTGGAGCCTTTTCCCGAACTCCTCGTGACCAATGGTGTACGGCTATGGAATTATCAGCCAGATCTCGACCAAGTAGTCATCGAACCATGGGATAGGGATGAGTCCGAGTTGGCAGCCCAGCTTCTCAGTGGTGAGACCGATGCGCTTGCAGATGAGTATGAGATTACCGCTCTTGTGAGCGAGTCGCGAGGCATAGAAGAATTTGTTCTGACACCACGCGACAGTGCCAATATTAACAGAAGGGTTAGCTTGAGCTTCGCCTCGAACCGCTTAGATAGCATTGTTATTGAAGCACGTAATGGCCAACGCACCGTGTGGCGTTTCGTGAATGTAGTGCTCAATCCTGAGATTTCCGATGACGCTTTTGTGTTTGAAGTGCCTGAGGGAATCGAGGTGATCGAGAACAGCTATGCCGAGCGATTGTGAATACTTTCGTCGCAGTCGCAGTAGGCGGTGCTCTTGGTGCTGTCTCGCGCTATTCTTTTGGTCTTGTGGCGTTCGCGCTCATCGGTAATCGCTTTCCCTGGGCGACTCTGGGGGTCAATGTCGTCGGTTCTTTTCTTATTGGCCTTGCGGCTGTGCTTATCGGCGATAGGATTGTTGATGGTGAGCTCTGGCGACCTCTCATAATCGTCGGCTTTCTGGGTGCATTCACCACATTTTCTGCATTTTCTCTCGACACACTTCTGTTACTGCAGCAGGGCAATTACAATACCGCCTTAGCGTACATGCTTGGCAGTGTAGCACTGTGCCTCGGTGGGACTGTCTCTGGCATGCAGCTCGCGAAATTTTTCGCCTAATTAAATTACTTATTCTTTCCCCTAAAGGAAAATCCGATGTTAGATCCGAAGCGCCTCCGCTCCGAAATAGAGGAGTTGGCTACGCAGCTCGCTAAAAAGAAATTTGTTTTAGACACAGAGCTTTTGGAGTCGGTTGACTCACAGCGCAAGACGTTGCAGCTCGAGACTGAGTTGTTGCAGAACGAGCGCAAATCGAGGTCAAAATTAATCGGCCAGGCGAAGGCCAAAGGTGAGGATGCCAGCGATATTCTTGCCTCAATGGAAGCTATCAACACCGACCTAGAAGCGAAGAAAACAGCGCTTACCGCTCTCCAAGAAGAATACGGTGCGTATGCGATGGGCGTTCCTAACGTGCCTGATGCGTCAGTTCCCGAAGGGCTCGATGAGAATGCCAATCTTGAGATTAGTAAATGGGGAACGCCACGCATTTTCGATTTTGAGATACGCGATCATGCTGATCTTGGTGAAGCGTTAGAGGAAGGGTTAGATTTTGAAACGGCCGCTAAGTTAACTGGTTCACGCTTTGTTGTGATGCAGGGTCGTACTGCTCGCCTGCATCGAGCGCTCGCTCAGTTTATGCTTGATCAACACACGCTCGAAAATGGCTACACGGAAGTTAACGTGCCCTTTATCGTCAATGCAGAGTCGTTGCAGGGCACTGGGCAGTTACCGAAATTTGAAGAAGATTTATTCAAACTCCGCGCCGATCAAGAATACTACTTAATACCGACGGCCGAGGTCCCTGTGACGAATATTGTACGCGACACAATACTCGAGCCTGCACAACTGCCCCTTAAATTTGCCTGCCATACACCTTGCTTTCGCTCTGAGGCGGGCAGTTACGGGCGTGACACTAAAGGCATGATTCGTCAGCATCAATTCGAAAAAGTAGAGCTGGTACAGATTGTTGAGCCTTCTCAGTCGGATGCTGCTTTAGAGGCGTTAACGGCACACGCAGAGAGTATTTTACAGGCGTTAGAACTGCCCTATCGGAAGGTCGCCTTGTGTGGCGGCGATCTTGGGTTTTCGGCGTCGAAAACCTACGATCTCGAAGTCTGGTTACCTTCGCAGAACACCTATCGGGAAATCTCCTCGTGCTCTTCGTTTACTGACTTTCAAGCACGTCGCTTGCAGGCTCGCTGGCGTAATCCCACTACGGGCAAACCCGAATTAGTTCACACCGTCAATGGCTCAGGTTTGGCTGTAGGCCGAACTCTCGTGGCGGTGATGGAAAATTACCAACAGGAAGATGGCAGTATAACTATTCCTAAGGCGTTAGCGGCTTATCTTCCGGGTGTGGAGAGCATCGTTTAGTGGAGCGACTCCCGCTTTTTCTCGATGTGAAGGGCAAGCGCTGCGTTGTTATCGGGGGCGGGGAGGTCGCGTTGCGTAAAGCGACGCTTCTAGCTCGTGCAGGGGCTAAGCTGCATGTCGTAGCACCCGAGTTAGGCAACGAGATGGCAGCGCTGTGCGCGCGCGAATCAGCGCTTATTTGCCCGACCGAATTTCAATCTTGCTGTCTAGCCTCTGCGACGCTGGTTATTGCCGCGACCGATTCTCTCGCAGTGAACTCTGCCGTAAGCGTGGCATCACAAGCACAGTCGATTCCTGTGAATGTCGTCGACCAGCCCGACCTCTGTACGTTTATCGTCCCCGCAATAGTCGACCGCAGCCCTATACTTATTGCGATTTCTAGCGGTGGCGCGTCACCGATTCTCGCAAGATCGATAAAACGACTTATTGAAACTCTTCTGCCTGCTCGCATTGACCGGTTGGCTGCCTTATTGCGTGAATTGAGAGAGGTGGTTAAGACTAAAATACGCAGCTTTGATGAGAGAACGCGATTCTGGGAAAAAGTACTGGAGGGTGATATTCCAGAGCTCGTTTATGCGGGCAAAGAGGCAGAAGCGAAAGCTCGAATTCTAGCCGACGCAGATAAGCCGTCGAGCGCTCGCGGAGAGGTCTATCTCGTTGGCGCTGGGCCAGGTGACCCAGAACTTCTTACACTGAAAGCGCTGAGACTTATGCACAAAGCTGATGTTGTGCTCTACGATCGTCTAGTGAGCGAGGCGATTTTGCTGAAGCTAAGGCCCGACGCGGATAAGATTTTTGTCGGTAAACAAAAATCAGATCATGCTGTCCCTCAAGAAACGATTAATGAAATGCTCGTGCGCTTAGCGCAAGAAGGCAAAAAAGTTTTAAGGTTGAAAGGCGGAGACCCTTTTATTTTTGGACGTGGCGGAGAGGAAATCGAAACGCTTGCGTCTGCAGGTATCGCCTTTCAAGTGGTCCCCGGCATTACCGCAGCCTCGGGGTGTGCGACTTACGCCGGCATCCCTCTGACCCATAGAGATTATTCACAGTCGGTACGCTTTCTTACCGGGCATATCAGAGAGGGAGGTGTTCCTCTCGATTGGGCGATGCTAGCCGGCGAACAGCAAACGCTCGCGTTCTACATGGGGTTAAGCGGGCTGGATATAATTTGCGAAGAGCTATTGGCACACGGTATGGATCCATCGATGCCTGTCGCTGTAATCGAGCAGGGCACGACGCGAGCGCAAAACGTCAGTGTGGCGAGTCTCGCTACCATACGCGATCAGATTATTATCGATGAGATTAAGCCGCCCACACTTATTATCGTCGGCCGTGTCGTTTCACTCCGTGAAAAGCTCGATTGGTTTGGCTCGTAAGAGGCTTCAAAGGCAATTTTCTGGTTTGGGAAGTCCTGCGACCTTCGCTGCCGTTTTAGCAGGGCTGCCGCCAAACATGCCCATCAAATACCGACTTTGCCCTTTATCAGCGCCGAGTTCGCGCTTAACGAGGCTGACAAACGCACGATTAGGTGGAGCGATACTGTGTGTGCGATAAAAAGCGCGAAGCAGATAGATGATTTCCCAGTGCGTTTCCTTAAGACAAATGTCCTCATTTGCGGCGATTGAGGTAGCGACAGATTCATCCCAATCGCTGAGGCGTTTTAGAAACCCTTCTGCATCAAGCCTGAGTAATTTGTTTTTCTTGGCTAGCCCTGTGTCTCTGTCTAAAGACTCGCACATACTAATACCAGCTCACACTGCGTGCGAGTCGAGCGCTGAGGGCGACAAACCCGCGCGTATCGACAACCTGCATGTCGTCGGGTGCTTCGATTCCTCTCGCTGCAAGGTCCTCAGCAAGGTAATAACATTCGTACTGCCGAAAGTAGGGCGTTGAGGCAGCCGGCTCTACGCGCGGGAATTCGCTTCGCGCAAAATAAACGCCGTCCTCAATAAAAATGAGCACGTCGCTTTCGTCAATAACCGCCAGCAAATCGGCTAGGCTTGTTGCAGTTGGGGCTTTAGCGATAATGTGAAGGCTATGCATGATCATCCTTGTTCATTCTGCGCCGCACGTGAGGTGCGAATGACTCAGTAGCTCATTCGTTTGGCTCGGTGTGAGCTGATAATGAGCGCTTTTCTTACCCGAAACATGCGCTGGACAGCCGCTAAAGATTAATGACATGAATAGACTCTGCTACTAATTCCTTGAGCGTGCAATCGTCTATTAATGTCACCTTGCAGACTAGCTCATCTTCGCTGAGGGCGCGCTGTAGTAGAGAATTTCGGTGCACATACACCTCATCGATGCCGTATAGCTCAAGGGTCTCGAGCGCGGCTCCATGAGGCTTGTTTTTAATTGCCTCGGGGTCTTGCTTAGACAGTAATTGATAAACGCCATCGCCGATAAAGATGTAGTTTAGTGGGCGTTCGAACACTGCGGCGGCGAACGCGATATCTAAAGTCTGCCTAGCGGCGCCACTGCCATAGGGGGCGCGACGGGCGATAAGGCTAATAGTCTGCTTTTTGGTTTGCGTCTGGTTATCCAAAACTCAAAGTCCTGTCGCAGTTGCTTAGCGCTTCGATGAGCTGCCCGAGCCCGCCGATCTCACTACTGGTGTTACAACTGCTTGCCGGGAGTTCGTGTCGTTGTGCTTCTGCTGAGTCGACGATACCGCGGCGTATGGCAGATGACACGCAAACAACTGAAGAGAGGCCATTCTCCTCGATAAGCGCGTTCCACGCGGCTGGGAGATTGGTTTCGTCCTGCGGCATCACGGTCAGGTTCGATGCGTTAATGACGCCGTCGCCATAGAAAAATAGGCGCTCTATATGATGACCAATTTCGAGAAGCGTGCCGGCAAACCGGAGGGCAGAGTTAGCTGCCTCGCCAGACTGCGGCGCAGCGTTGATGAGTAGCACGTAGCGCAATACTGTTATGGGCTCAGGCGTGTCGATAACGTATGCCGCCATTGCTAGTCACGGCCGGTTAGCGCGCCTATTAAGTTCAGCAGATGGATAAACAGATTGAAGATGCTGAGGTAGAGACTAATCGTCGCCATAATGTAATTGCGCTCGCCACCATTGACGATGCGACTTGTGTCATAGAGTATAAAACCTGACATCAACATGATTACCGCGCCAGAAATGGCCAAGCTCATTGCGGGAATTTGCAGGAAGATATTGGCGATCATTGCTACCAGCATAACCATCATTCCAGTCGCGAGGAAACCGCCTAGGAAATTGAAGTTTTTGCCCGTCGTTAAAGCGTATCCAGACAGCGAAAGAAAAATGAGGCCGGTGCCGCCGAGCGCCTGGGCGATTATCGCCGCGCCATTAGAGTAGATCATAAGGTACGCTGACAAAGTTGGGCCAAGACCTCCGCCCATGAGTCCTGCAAAAACGAACACGGCTAGGATGCCTTTACTCGACTCGGCTGTTGCCCGAACCACAAACGACATAACGAAGCCGCCAATGATCATAAGCAGTCCAGCGCCTTGCCCAAAGCCGAGGGCCATGGTTGCCACCGCGCAAAGGGCGCTGAAGAAAAGCGTCATAGAGAGCAGGGTATAGGTATTACGAACGACCTTGTTGACCGAGGCGGCGTTCTGGTCGGTGCGGCTTACGTTGAGATTAAGTTCATTCATGATGATTTATCCTGTCGTTGTGTCTGAAAATTTGTGCCTAATAAAGGGTATCGGCTATGCAGTGAAGCAGCATTAACGCAACACCCATCTTTACGTCTTAGTTAATGCCGTTAGTTTAGCAGAATTTCAAGCTTTCGAAGCAGGTAAGTTGGTCCAGCCAAATGGCCGTTTTGATTAAAATCGGACATACAGGTCATTCCCTATTTGACTGGCGGGCATTTTGTAGTAATATTTGCGCCGTGCTGCGGAGGGGTGGCAGAGTGGTTGAATGCACTGGTCTTGAAAACCAGCGAAGGTGAAAGCCTTCCGAGAGTTCGAATCTCTCCTCCTCCGCCAATTGTCTCCCCTATATAAGCTTCTCAGCTAGGTTATCAAGCTAAACATACCCAAAAACATACCTTTAAATTATCGCTGCTAAAACCTATTCCCGCTCGATCACGCGCTTGTCGTTGCCCATATCTCGCCTTTCCTCACAGCGGGGTATATTTCGTAGGTGATTTACTAACTTTACTACGTAAACGCCCTCAGACCCACCCCCTTACAACCTCAAAATGGCCTTATCCAGACCCTACCCCCGGAGGTACCCCCACTTGCTCAGAAAGGTTCCCTAATCTGCTAGTACATACATATGAAACCAACTATGTCTTCATTCCTCCTATGATTCGATTTTTGCACAAGTCGTCTATTCCATGCATTCTCATTGGGTTAATGACCAGCATAGTTTCCGCTCAGGTGTCCGATTCTATTGACACGAAAATCACAGCCTCAGCGCCGAGGCCAATTGAGGGAATCACAGTCATTGGACAGCAGTCTCTTGCCAATTTGCGTTTTCGCATTAGTGAGATAGAAACAGAAATTTATAATTTCTTTAATTCCAATAATAGTTCTCCCCGCTTAGACATCATTTGTACCAAACGTACGCCTACAGGAACTCACCTATTGATAAGGGAATGCGAACCCCGGTTTCTGAAACAACTCAGAGTAGAAAAAACGAGAGATCTCAGAATGGGGATTGGAGCAGGGTACAATAAACTTGACCTGGTCAGATGGTCAGCACAAGACTTTGAAAAACTACAGAATGAAATGAATGAGTTAATGGCATCTAGCAATGAGTTTGCTCGTTTGCTAACTGCTCTGTCTGAATTGAATGAGAATTACGAGGCAGTATCTGAGGCGAGGTAGCGGAGACTTTGGTGTCCACCTCAATTGAAAGTAGTAATGAAGTGGGCTGGCGTTATAGCTGCGTCCATGACAAACGTATAAGGGCGCCCCTGAGCATCGAACAATCTACCACCAGCAAACACCTCTCAATCGTCTAGTAACCGCTTGACCTGCAAATTATGCGCCTTTTTCTTAAGCGGCCTATATTGTAACCCCGCATCTGCCTCAAGCGTCTAGAATCGAGCACTCAGATCATCGCTGCTCAGGTTTATGAAGTCGGCGAGGATGCGGCCGCTTTCGAGGAGGAGTGGATCAGCCTCCTCATCACCTTCTTCATCGCTATCGTCTTCAACGGATTCGCCAGCATCAGTTTCTAATGCCTTATCCGATGCGTCGTTAGATGCGAGAGCGATTGTTTCTTCCGATCCTTCATCAAGCGAGCTCTCTGGCTCTGCTGCCGCTACATCGTCATCGTCATTATAGAGATCTTCTTCGTCTATCCATTCTTTAAGCTCAAGGCCTTTCAGTTCTCGCCTGAGATTCTCAGCTTCGAACTCAATACGCCTGACGCGTTCGCGGTCTGCTTTTACTGCCGCTTCGTTGAGAGGCAGCGTCTCTCGTTCACGTAGCGTGCGCGTTCTTTCTATTTGCTCAACTAGGTAGTTGAAATCGGGTGACTCAGCGGCGCGTAACTCGTGCAATTCGCGCAGTTTAGGCAAAAGTGCTTGAACAGGGTGGTAGGTGCGAAACTCAACAGGCCGCACTGTATCCCAAGGCAGAGCGCCGTCTAGGCTGCTCTCGCCGATGTCATCATAGGCTTCATAAAAATCGGGAAAAGCGATGTCGGGAAGAACGCCGCGGTGCTGCGTGCTCTCGCCTGATATTCGGTAAAACTTGGAGCGTGTCAGTTTTACTTGGCCGTAAGACATGGGAATAATTTCTTGCACGGTACCTTTTCCGAAGGTCTGGCCTCCGAGCACAATCCCGCGTTGATAATCTTGAATTGCTCCAGCGAAAATTTCTGACGCGGATGCGCTCGTACGATTAACGAGCACAGCGAGTGGTCCGTCGTAGACTACGCTGGGATCACTGTCGCCAAAAGAGCGCGTAAAACCATTGCGCAGGCCAGAGTAGCGAATTTGCACAGTAGGACCTGTGTCGATAAATAGACCGACTAGCTGATTCGCTTCGCTTAAACTTCCACCGCCATCATTGCGAAGGTCGACGACGACAGCGTCGACTTCCTCAGCCTTCAACTCTTCTAGCAGATTGCGTACATCGCGAGTCGAGCTTTTAAAATCTTCATCGCCTCGCGCGGCGGCTTCGAAATCGAAATAGAAGGTGGGCAGGCTAATGACACCGATCTTATAGTCCTGATCGGCGTAGCTAAGTTCCAATACTTCTTTCTTCGCTGACTGATCTTCAAGCTTAACGGTATCTCGCGTGATACTGATCGTGCGTGCACTGCTTTCGGAAACAGCATCCACAGGGATGACACTTAGGCGGACCACTGTGTCCTTCTCGCCACGGATTTGCGCGACAACGTCATCCAGCCTCATGCCTACGACATCTTGTATTTCGCCGTCGACGCCTTGGCCGATTCCTATAATTCGATCACCTTGTTGAAGCTCATCGGCACGTTCTGCAGGGCCACCTTTTATGAGTTCGACGATTTTTGTGTATTCGTCTTCGGTGGTCAGCTGTGCTCCAATTCCCTGCAAAGAAAGCGAAAGACCCATATTGAAGTTTTCAGAATCTCTTGGCGAAAAATACGAGGTGTGTGGATCGACTGTCGCGGCTACTTTAGACAGGTAAGCTTGAAACACATCTTTGCCGTTGGTCTTGCGAACTTGGCTGAGTTGGTTGCGATAACGCTTGCTGAGTTTTTCAACGATTTCCTCCTCATCATCGCCGGTCAGTCTAAGGCTAAGCACGCTATTTTTAATACGCTTGCGCCAGACCTCATCGAGTTCGGCAGTAGTCGCGGCGAATGGCTCGTTCTCTCTATCGAGCAGTAAATACTCATCGATAGTGAAATCCATTTGCGATACGGCATTCTCAATTCGGTCGATAGAGTAAATCAGTCTTTCAATAACGCGCTTATGGTAGAGATTGTATATTTCGAACCCAGGCTCGACATTGCCCGCCGATAAACTGTTATCCAGCGTGTATCTATAGCGCGCAATTTTTTGCACGTCTTCGGCGAGGAAATAAAGTTTCGACCCATCTAGCGCGTCTAGATACTGATCGAAAAGCAGCGAAGAAAAATCGTCATTAATCTCAATCGACGCATAATGTTTAGTCTTTAGCTGCTCCAGCAACTCCAACGCAGTCTCGCCGTAGATAGGCTCGCTGGCGAGTTCGCTGAAGAGAGACTCAAGGACGAGGGGAGAGTTAGGCTCTGTGACATCGGAGGCTGTCGCCTGCGTTGTCCCCAGGGCGCTCAACAGGCCGATGGCTAAAAAGGTTTTTGAGAAGTTGATCATGATTCTCCAATACTTTGAATTCTTTCTTGTTGCCGTTAGCTAGACTGTAATGCCGTTTGACTGTGTCTGCTCGTTACAAGAGTTGATACGTACATCCGAGGCATGTGGCTCAACATTCAGCACGTTAAGACCCACAATCGATACCCAAGACTAGATGAAATCGAAAGGATTTAGAAGTGACACCTAGTGCTTGTCTTTATATTGACAGATTTGGTTATCGACAGCCTTCGGACCTGCTGATGATGGCCCCCGCTATTTGATAACCTTTGAGCGCGCGGATGCATGCCTCTCGGCTCTCTCAACATCGATGTATCGGTCGGTTATGGCACTTGAGCCGTGGCCTGCATCGTCGCGTACATGCTCTCGTGGGCGGTGTTTTACGTCTTCCGATATGCCTGTGTGCCGCAGCCAGTGAACCGTTGCATCGGCAAGGCGATCGGCGTCATCGCTGAATCCATCTCGGCGCATTGCCGTTGCTGCGTTGTCAAAACACGTTTGCACTATTGAGCGTATTTGCCTTGTGCTGCTTACCCCACCTTTCCCACGGGTTTTGTGGATTAACGGTGTCGCTTCGCCGGACGTGGGTAATGTTGAGAGTCCGCGCGATTTTCTGTAGCGTCTAAGTGCCTCGAGCATTGCATCGCTAACCGATACCTCCCGCTCCTTGTTGCCTTTGCCGACGGTCAAAAACCACCAGTTGCCCTCAGTGTCTGGTTGGAAGTGCCCCATCTGTGGTTCCCAGCGCGGAGTAACGACTAATTCTGAGATGCGTAAATACATGGCGAAGAGGGCCTGCATAATAAAAAGCGAGCGTTCATGCACGCGCGGGTCCTCGCTCGCCATTTTTTCTGTAACACTGAGGGCGTAGTCCCACTGCAGTGGAGAGAGGCGGCGCACTTTGCTTTGGCCTTGGTGCTTGCGAACAAATTTGCTTTTCTGGCGTAGCTGGGCAATCGGATTTGACTTAATATATTCACCTTGAATCAGATAGTTAAAGAAACTACTTAATACACCGAGTAAAGATTGCAGTGAGGACTGAGAGAGCGTGTATTCGCCGCCGTCGATCACTGTTGTGCTGGTATACGGGCGCCATTCTGGGTTGGGACGACGCTCACCCATGGAGAGGATGAACCGAGGCGCATTAACCGGCGAGATCCATGATTTTGGGGGCGAGCGCGAGAAATCGATAAATTCTTCGATATGCTCGCGTCCAACCGATATCAATGACTCATGGCGAACTATCCAGCACCAGTGTAAAAAATGCTCGATTTCGCGTCGGTAGGTATTGAACGTGTCAGGGCTGCCACGATAGCTGAAGATAAACTCGCTCGCATACTGATAATCATCTACAGCATTCTCGGGCGTGGCGACAGGTAAGTGATCGACAGACTTTACCCGGTTTTTATACGGGTTTTGCATTACTTCTAAAGTATCGAAGAAGGCAGGAGGACATGGAGGTGTTTTAGCCATAGTCGTGTCAGTAAGAATGCAGAAGCGTTGGATGCGTTTGTTAGGCTATCGGGTTATCTGACGCTTTCTTGAAGAGTAGCCGTCGAAAGCTTGCAGGGACGACGGGCCGTTCCTACGCTGTATTTGTTAATAAACTAATCCTGTGTTCTCAGCTAACCACGGCGCCTTGGCACATAAATTTGATTGGTGTCTAGTCAGGGTGCGTTCACCAGTCTGGTTTTGCCAGATGTATATAAAGAGTTGTTTTCGGGGCGCAGGGCATGTGTCGTCTAGCTCTACACTATTTCCGGTAATCTTTATTACCGGAAATAGTGGAACGATAGCGAATTAACACAAGGTAAGCAAAGTTATTAGCGAGTCAGTGTCATTTAAGAATAAAATGACGCTATGCAAAATGATCTATTTAGTGCGCTTAATGACCTTGAGGAAAAAATCAAAGAATTGCCTGATTTAGTCGATTGGGTGTCTCGCGCGCCGACAGCCGTTAGTCACGCTCTCGGGGATAATCTCATTGTCGAATATACGAACCTTTTCGACGCCTCGTTATCTCTCCGAGCCTTCGATGCGATCGATGCGACCACGCAGTGGCGCCAAGATCAGATACGCATCGCAGGCAGAACAATCCCTGTGCCGCGGCTTCAATGCTGGATGGGCGCCGAGCATTGCCGCTACGCCTACTCAAATATTAGTCTAGAACCCATGCCGTGGACGCATGAAATGAGCAGTATCCGTGATTTGGTGAACCAGGTAACAGGCGCTGCGTTTAACTGTGTGCTCATTAATAAATACCGGTCAGGCGAGGACAGTGTGTCTTGGCACGCCGACGACGAACCGGAGCTCGGCCCCTCTCCGCGAATTGCCTCTTTAAGTCTCGGCGCCACACGGCGCTTTCAGTTGAAACGTAAAGTCTCACCCGAGATGACGTCGGCAGCACGAAGCGAAAGAGTGGTCATAGCCCTAAACAGTGGCAGTTTGCTTGTTATGGAGCCTGGCGTTCAAGAAAACTGGGTTCATCAAGTCGCCAAAACAAAAATACCCGTAGGGCCTCGTATCAATCTAACCTTTAGAACTATAGAAGATAATCGATGATGGCAGCGAAGAAGTTAGATCGCTTCGATGTCGTTATTGTTGGCGGAGGGGTTGTCGGGCTCGCGGTAGCCTATCAGCTATCAAAAAGCCTAGCATTTGTCGGAAAAAGTATCGTTATTCTAGAGCGTGAAAAAGGCTTTGGGATGCAGACGAGCAGCCGCAATAGCGAGGTCATTCACGCGGGTATTTACTACGATGCCCAGAGTTTAAAGGCCGAACTTTGCCTCCATGGACGGGAGCTGCTCTACGACTACTGTCGTCGATTCGAGATTCCTCATTCGAGGATAGGTAAACTAATCGTGGCGCAGTCGGGCCAAGACACAGCACTTGAGGCGCTAGAAGAAAAGGCACGCGCAAATGGCGTGACTAATCTTAGGATGATTGATCGTGCGTTGCTTGCTCGCATCGAACCAGCCGTGGCGGCTAGCTCCGCCCTCTTCTCTCCCTCGACCGGCATTATCGATAGCCACTCATATATGCGGAGCTTGCTAGAAAATGCTGAGCGCCATGGCGTAATCTTTTCCCATTCCACCAGCGTGGAGTCTGTTATGCCAGAAGAGCGCGGCTTTCTCCTGTCTACTATTGTCGATGACGGGCGCGCGCGACAGCCCTATGCGCTTCGAGCGAATACGCTGATAAATTGCGCGGGATTAGATGCACAGCGTTTAGCTACGATGGTTATCGAGGAGTATACCTCTGCAGCCGATGATCAAAACCTGAGTGAAATCTTTAGCGTGCCTGAACAAGTTTTAAGCAAAGGCAGTTACTTCGATTACACAGGCGCCAACCCGTTCAGCCATCTCATTTATCCGCTTCCCGATAGTGGAAATGATGCGCTAGGCATTCATGCCACAATCGATTTGAGTGGTGCGCTCAGATTCGGGCCGGACGCGGAGTGGTGCGAAAACATTGATTATTCGGTGGATCCGTCGAAAGCGGCACTGTTCGCCAAGTCGGTGCAGCAGTATTTTCCTGCGCTCGATCCGGCTAAATTGAAACTAGGCTATTCGGGTATAAGAACAAAGCTGAAAACCGCCTCAGGTGCAGCATCGGACTTTATTATTAGAAACGAAAAAGCGTCAGGCTTACCGGGACTTGTGAACTTGTTCGGCATAGAATCGCCGGGCCTGACCTCGAGCTTGGCGATAGCTGAGCGCGTCGAAACCTTGCTAGCCGAAACTACTTAAGCGCGCGGCTGGTCAGCCAGCACAGCGACTCTAAAAGTAGCTTGGTGTTAGGGTTGGTTGGAGAGTCGATCTGGCGGCGCGCTTTCTCGATTTCGTCGTAGAGCCGCACCAGCCTGTTACCCAGCAGCACCCTCCTCCTCGTGTTCTCGTCTGCGTCGACAGCGCTAATTTGCTCAATAAACTGTGCCCACGTCGCATTCGACACCAGTCCGCCAAGCACCGCAGTATCGATAGCGCCATCGTCCGCTTGCTGGTTTGTGTCGAGCATAAGTTTTGCATAGTGCGCTGTCGTGCTGAGAATCTGCTCTATGGCTGTGACCGGTTCGGCCAACATCAGCGCCGCTAAGAGGCTTTCGGGAGTGGCTATACCGGTAAGGCAGGCGACGAACGCGCGCTCTAATGCTTGCCGACTAGGCAGGCTTTCATCGGTAAGCATGTCCATCGCTAGCAGTGGGCTGCCGCCCGCCGCTTTTAGGCAGCTGGTGGCAAGTGCCTCATCGAATTCTCCGCCACGTAACTTACGCATCCACTCGAGACTCACCTCAAGCGCGGGGATTGGGAGGGTTATGCGCTGACACCGCGAACGGATCGTCGGGCTCAGCAGGCCAGGCGAGTCGGTGACTAAAAAGAGATAGGTCGACTCGTGGGGCTCTTCAAGTGTCTTTAACAAGGCGTTTGATGCACTACTATTCATTTTATGCGCGGCAGCCAGCACAGCGACTCGCGCGCCGCCTGCGTGGCTTGAGACATGCACGTAGTCACTTAGTTTACGGATGAGGTCCACAGTAAGCGCTTTGCCTGGCTCTTTAGGGGCAATGAGCAGTACGTCGGGGTGGTTGCCGGTGGCGTTCAGTCTACAGCCCTTGCATTCGCCGCAGGGGCCTTGGGGGTTTGGTGCTTCGCAAGTAAGAAACGCAGCAATCGCAATCGCGATCTGCTCTTTCCCTAACCCTCGTGCGCCACTAATGATATAAGCATGCGCGAGCGTCCTGTCATTCTGGCTGCGTTGAAGCGACTCGAGCAAGTTCTGAAGCCAGGGAAACTCCCACGCGTTGGCGTTATTCACCTGAGATCCCGAAATAGGCTAATTTACCAGCGAGACTCGTCTCAAGGGTCTGTTTGACCTGTTCGAGAGATTGCCCCGCATCGATGACAAGGCAGCGCTCCGGATTAGCCGCAGCTATCGATAAATAGGCGGCCCGAACTTTCAGAAAAAAGGCCTGCGCCTCATTCTCGAAACGATCAAGTTCTCCCCGTTCGCGAGCGCGTGCAAGCCCCACTTCGGGATCGAGGTCTAATATCACTGTAAGGTCAGGTCTTAGCTCACCTTGGACTAAGTCTTGGAGAGTCTCGATGGAGGCTAACGAAAGCCCGCGTCCGCCTCCTTGATAAGCGAAAGTGGCATCGGTAAAACGGTCGCAAAGCACCCAAAGACCCTTGTTCAACGCGGGTTGTATCACCTTTTCTAGGTGTTCAGCTCGCGCGGCAAAGACGAGAAGAAGTTCGGTTAATTCGCTCATCGACTCAATCGCAGGATCGAGTAATAGCTCACGTATTTTCTCTGCGATGACAGTACCGCCAGGTTCGCGTGTCTTTACGTACTCAATGCCTCGCGCGGATAAAAATGCTTCGATGTTGGCAATGTTAGTGCTTTTGCCCACGCCTTCGACGCCTTCGATGGTGATGAATTTACCTTTCACTGATGTCCCCATTAATTGCGTCTGTTTGCGGCGCAGAGTCGATAAGACCTGCGCGGTAAATTGCCACGGCTGCATTGTGTTCTTCAAGTGTTCTTGAGAAAACATGGCCGCCATTCGAATTCGAGACAAAATAGAAATAGCCATGAATCTCGGGATTTAACACTGCGGTGAGCGCTGAATCGCTGACAAGTGCGATAGGTGTAGGTGGCAATCCCTCAATTCGGTAAGTGTTGTATGGTGTCTCTTCGCGTAACTGCTCTCTGGTCAGTCTTCCAGTATAACGATCGCCTAGCCCGTAAATAGTCGTCGGATCCGATTGTAACCTCATGCCGGAATTTAGTCGGTTATAAAAAACGCCGGCAATTCTCGAGCGCTCTTCAGCAATCCCTGTTTCTTTTTCGACAATCGAGGCAAGAACCAATGCCTCATAAGCTGAATTAAGCGGCAAGCCCTGTGGCCGATGATTCCAATAGTCCGCTAATTTTTCGGCGAGTTGTTTTTGTGCTCTCTGCAACAGATCTAAGTCGGTGTCGCCTCGAACATAACGAAAGGTATTCGCGTCGAAAAGTCCTTCCGCACTGCTTATGCCTTGCTGATGAAAGGCGATGAGGCCGGGATCATCGATACCGTTCAGCGTTTTTATGAGCCCGGGGCTGTCGGCGAGTGCCTCAAGGCACCGTTCAAGCGTCCACCCTTCGACAAAAGTGATTTGATAGCTTTTTACTCTGCCTGCAACGAGGTCGCCTAGCACGTCTGATGCTGACATTCCTTGGGAAAACTCATACTCTCCACTTTTTAGGAGTGATCGTTCTCCCTTAATCAGAGCCAGTATCTCGAAGGCCAGCTCTGAACGAATCACGCCTGCCTCTTCAAGTTTCGCGGCAATCGCTTTGAAGGAGCTACCACGGGCTATCGGTAACAGTGTTGGTTCGCTTTTAGCAGAAGGAAGATGGGAAGGCGGCGATAATAGGTAAGCTGCGGCTGCGCACAGAAGCAAAAAGCCTAGTAGCGCAGCCGCCGTAATTTGCCGCCAAAGCGGACGCAATTAGCCGGCCCTCATGTGTACTGCGCAAAGATCAGGCTGCCGTTTGTCCCACCAAAGCCAAACGAATTACTCAGGGCATATTTGAGCGTTGCATCGCGCGCGGTATGCGGTACGTAGTCTAGGTCGCAGCCTTCGTCAGGTGTGTCTAAGTTGATTGTCGGGGTGATAATCTGATTTTTGAGCGACAGAACTGTGACAATCGCTTCAGCTGCGCCTGACGCACCGAGTAAATGACCGATCATCGATTTGCTGGAACTTACTGCAAGTCCCGCAGAATGCGGACCAAAGACGCTTTTTATCGCTTGGGTCTCGGCTATATCGCCGGCGAGGGTCGATGTCCCGTGTGCGTTAACATAGTCGATCTGGCTAGGATCTAATTCTGCGCTGAGTAGCGCGTTGCGCATGCACAACGCCGCACCGCGCCCGCCTTCTGAGGGCGAGGTCATGTGATAAGCATCCCCGCTCATGCCAAACCCAACGAGTTCGGCATAAATTGTTGCGCCTCTTGCCTTTGCGTGCTCTAGCTCCTCGAGCATGATGGCTCCAGCGCCGTCGCTGAGTACGAAACCGTCGCGGTCTTTGTCCCAAGGCCTGCTGGCTTTTGAGGGCTCGTCGTTGCGTGTAGATAGTGCACGGGCGGCGCAGAATCCAGCGAGGCCCGTGGGCGACGTCGCCATTTCAGAGCCGCCGGCGAGCATGATGTCTGCTTGATTATTCTGGATCATGTTGGCCGCAAGACCAATATTATGCGTCCCCGTAGTACACGCGGTCGTGACCGCGATGTTAGGGCCTTGGAGATTGAAGCGGATTGAGAGATTGCCCGAAATCATGTTTGCTATCGAGCCGGGGACGAAAAAGGGCGAGACTTTGCGTGGCCCTGATGAATCGATTAGCAATGACGTTGCCTCGATCATATTGATGCCACCGATACCCGAGCCAACGGCCACACCAAACCGTTCAGGATCGAAGGGCGTGTCACCTAAACCTGAATCGTCAAAAGCCTGCACCCCCGCCGCTATACCGTAGTGCATGAAAATATCCATGCGCCGGGCATCCTTTTTAGGAATATAACTGTCGCAGTCGAAGTCTTTAATTGAGCCGCCGAAGTGAGTGGTAAAATCGCTCGTATCAATCTGAGTCAGTACTTCGATTCCGCTTTTGCCGGACTTCATCGCTTTCCAAGAAGACTCCACATCGTTTCCGACCGGGCTAACAAGCCCAAGTCCCGTTACCACAACGCGTCTTTTACTCATCGGTTGGCTCCTAAAGTAATAACATCAGAAACACAAAAGCTACTCGAGATTTCTCTGGAGTAGCTTCGTGGACACTAAGTCGCTCGCGCGATACTTAGAGATTGGCGTTGATATAATCGCAAGCCAATTGAACAGTCGTGATCTTCTCTGCTTCTTCGTCAGGAATCTCTGTCTCGAACTCTTCTTCAAGAGCCATAACTAGTTCGACAGTATCTAGAGAGTCTGCGCCTAGATCATCAACGAATGATGCTGTTGCTTTAACTTCGTCTTCTTTAACGCCCAACTGCTCGCAGACGATCTTTTTTACTCTCTCTTCGATGCTACTCATATTTATATTAGCTCCTAAAACTGTCTCTTGTACGGTTTTTGACTGCCTTGACAGGATAAAATCCTATGCAATTTCTTATTGGCGACTACGGTGAAGCGTGCTTCGGGCTCTTTATGTTAAGAAGCCTTAGAACCTCGCCTTTTTAGGGTTGCCTTGCTAAGCAGTGGGCTAACCGCCTAAATTGGAGTGCAAGTTTACCCCTATTTTGAGTCGATGTAATGCCTAAATTTGAATTTACCTACGGTCTAAAAATCTACTAATAAACTCATGACGTTAGCGCTCGCGCATTGGCTAAATTCAGCGTGTCAAGCAAACTAATTCATGTACATTCCGCCGTTAACTTGGAGAGTTTCGCCGGTGATGTAAGCGCCTTTTTCAGATGCGAGAAAGGCAACAACACTTGCAATTTCCTCTGGCTGACCGAGTCGCGCTAAGGGTATCTGAGAAATTAGAGCAGAGGCCTGCGCTTCAGGTAACGCGTTGGTCATATCTGTCTGAATAAACCCAGGCGCAACAGCATTTACCGTTATTCCACGCGAGCCTACCTCTTTCGCCAGCGCACGAGTAAATCCCTCGACGCCCGCCTTTGACGCTGCATAGTTTGTTTGGCCTGCATTACCACTTGCGCCAACGACAGAACTAATATTAATGATTCGGCCCCATCGTGCCTTGGTCATGGCTTTAACGCCCACTTTGCACACTCGATACATCGACCCAAGGTTAGTATCGATTACCGATAACCATTCATCGCTCTTCATGCGCATTAATAAATTATCTGCAGTGATGCCTGCATTGTTAACAATCACCAGCGGGGCGTCATGGTCTGCAAGTATCGATGCGAATAGTGCGGCTACTGACTCTTCGTTTGAGACGTCGGCAGAGAAGCCTTTTCCTTCTAAGCCTGCTGCGGCGAGATAGTCCGAAATCGATGCGCTGCCAGTCTCAGTGGTCGCGGTGCCAATAACGAAGAAGCCAGCTTGCGCGAGTTCTAAGGCAATAGCCTTACCAATGCCTCGGCTAGCGCCCGTGACTAGTGCAATTTTTTTGGTGTCAGTCATGTCAATCCCTTACCTGTGGGCGAGTGAGATCGCCGCTTAATTAAAGCTGTTTAGCGCGGCAATTGGGCTACCGCTGAGTCGAAATCGAGCGGGTCTTCTGAACCCATACAAATGATGTCGCTATCGATACGCTTAATTAGCCCGCAAAGCACTTTGCCGGGCCCGCATTCGACCAACCGCGACGCGCCAAATTCTGCGATCGCACCGACCGAATCGACCCACTGCACTGGCAGGTAGAGCTGGCTAATCAAATTCGCCTTGATCTGGGCGGGATCCGATACAATCGCTGCGGTTGAATTTTGAACGACGGCAATCTTAGGCCTAGAGAATTTAATCGCTTCAAGGTCTAACGCGAGTTCCTCAGCTGCGGGGCGCATTAACTCGCAATGCGAGGGAACACTGACATTGAGCGGCAGTGCTCGTTTGGCGCCCGCCTCTTTGCACGCGGCCATCGCACGCTCAACGGCAGCGGCGTGCCCTGCTACCACTGTTTGTCCTTTGGAATTGAAGTTGGCGGGAGACACGATCTGACCCTGCGCAACTGCGTCGCAAGCGCGCACAATGGCGTCATCGTCGAGACCAACAATTGCAGCCATTTTGCCAGTGCCAGGCGGCACGGCATTTTGCATATAGAGCCCGCGCCTGTTGACGAGTTTTAAGGCATCTTTAAGCCCGATAGCCTCTGCGCAGACGAGGGCTGAGTATTCTCCCAAGCTGTGACCGGCTAGGATAGTTGGCCGAGCACCGCCTGCCTCCTGCCATGCTTGCCAAATAGCCACGGATGCGGCTAGGAGCAGCGGCTGGGTGATGTCGGTTCGATCGAGTAAATTCTCCGAATCGACCTGGGCTATTTCCCAGGCATCGCGCTGCAGAACCTCGGAAGCTATGCCGAACGTCGCTTTTATACTGGGGTGTTTTTCAGATAGCTCGTTAAGCATACCCAGTTTCTGGGAACCTTGACCTGGAAATACGAAGCCAAATTTACTCACAGTAAACTTCTCCTTATTGTCTACTCGCCTAATTTCGACGCTTTAAGCGGCAGAAGCTATCGCTTCTCGAATCAACGAGGGAATGGCATCTCGTTGCTCGTTATACGCCTGATTTATCGCACAGCTAAACCCAAAAATATCGGCGTTACCGTGACTTTTCACTATGTTTCCTTGCAGTCCAAGAAGTGTAGCGCCATTAAATCGCTGCGGATTAAGACGCGAATAAACAGCCTTAATACTCGCCTCTTCGCTGACTGTGATATTGCTGATAATTTGACTAATGAGAGCGTTGACTGCACCTGCGCTTGCCTTAATCATCACGTTGCCTACAAAGCCGTCGCAAACGATCACCTCTGCATGGCCTTCGAACACGGCGTTGGCCTCCACAAAACCCGAAAAATTGATCGTCTCTTGTGTTTCGAGCAATCTCGCGGTCTGCTGGACATCGGCAGTGCCCTTATACTCTTCGGCGCCTACATTGAGTAAAGCAACCCGCGGCGTGCAACCAAACTGCTTCTGCGCAAGCACTGCCCCCATTATAGCAAACTGTTCGAGTTGCCGCGGGGAACAGGCCAAATTCGCTCCCACGTCGAGCAGGAGGGCTTTGCTGTTGATGTCTGGAAGCGTGGCAACGATAGCGGGAAGCTCAACACCCTCGACTGTTTTGAGTAGATGGCGACCGAGCAAGAGTAACGCGCCTGTGTTGCCGGCGCTAACCACCGCCGACGCCTGCCCCTGCTGATGAATCTCAACACAACGATAGAGAGACGAATCACGTCCGGATCGAAGTATGGAAGCGGGCTTGTCGGTGTCTAGGAAGGTTTTTGGAGTATGAACAATATCATAGCGGCCAGAGAAGGCCTCTAGGGCTGGTGCAGAAGAACGTATTTCACGTTCATCTCCGACCAGAATCACTGACAGCATAGGATTCTGCTGAAGAGCAAGAAGAGTGGCGGCAACCGTCGTGCTAGGCCCGCCCTCTCCTCCCATAGCGTCTATCGCTATGCACTTACTCGAATTCAAGGCTACTCTGTGCCGAGATCCAGTACTTTCTTACCTTTGTAGAAGCCATCATCAGTAATGTGATGGCGGCGATGTATTTCGCCAGTTGTCTTATCAGTGGACAGCGTTGGGCCAGTGAGCGCATCGTGTGTGCGGCGCTTGCCTCTGCGTGAACGCGTTACTTTGCTCTTTTGAACTGCCATGTCTTTCTCCTAGTAAAATTCTGTATTTACACGTCTTTCGACTATTTCTTAAGTTCTTTCAAAATGGCGAAGGGGCTCGGATCCTGCTTCGCAGCGAGTGCACCATTAGCCTTTGGGGCCGGCAACTCAATCTGACACTCTTTTTCATCATGATACGCCGCTAAGGGCATACTCAACAGTAACTGTTCTTCGACTATTTGTGCCGGATTTAATCGGTACTCGGCCTCGATCCAAGGATCTATGCCGTTGTCGAGCTTCTCTGCTGCTTCTTCGTCCTGCACGAGTGCGAGTCTTATGTCGTCCGCTAGCGTCAATTCTAAAGGTTTTAGGCAACGCTGACAGGCTACTGATACCTGTGCATCGACACTCCCTTCGATCATCCGACGTCCGCGGTCGCTAATTGAGAAGCGTAACTCGGCGTTCACTGAAAAAACGCCCTCTGCCAGCAGACTTGGCAGGCGATCAAATTTCTCTTTACCCAGTTCACCTGAGAAATTCCCTTTCTGCGAGAACACCTTACGCGCATCGACGTAGTGAGGAAATGGTTCGAAAGGTGCGCTGTCATTCATAGGCGCGCAATAATAGGCGTCTAGGGCCCTACTGTCAAAGGATTCCTGCCTATACGTGTCAGATCCACATTAACTATCTAACTGTAAAACCTAACGATTTTAGAGCGCTTCGAGCAGGCGTAAGAACTGCTGATCGAGCGGCGCAACGACTTCGATCCGCTTGCCCAGTGTCAGGTCATCAAATGCGAGTTTCTCAGCGTGCAAGCAGAGGCTAGTAATTCTCCTCAGCGCCGGTGCTATCTCGCGTGCTGTGTACTTGTCGTCGCCTACAATGGCGTGTCCAACGAACTGGCAATGCACCCTTATCTGATGGGTACGCCCCGTTTCAGGGGCCGCACGCATCAATGTGGCATCGGCGAAGCGCTGCTCTGCCGTAAATCGCGTGAGCGCGGGCTTGCCCTCATCCGAAACCCGCACGATGCGTTCGTTTTCGCCAAGGGCGTCTTTAAAAAGCGGGGCTTCTACTTTGCTTACGCCCCTCGGCCAAGAGCCGTGTACCAGGGCGAGATAGTCTTTTTCCACAGTCTTTGCACGAAACTGATTTTGCGCGGATTTGAGAAACGATGCGTTCTTGGCAATCAGCAAGCAACCAGAGGTTTCGCGGTCTAATCTGTGGGCTAGTTCGGCTTGCGCCCAGTCGGTGGAGACCTGCCTAACGGCTTCAATCAGGCCAAGACGAATACCCGTGCCGCCGTGAACAGCCATCCCGCTTGGCTTATCTATAACGAGATAATCGTCTGTTTCGAGCAGGACGAGATTCAACAGGCGAGATCTCAATGAGGCGCTCAGCTCTCCAGGCTCTTGCACATTAGCGCCACTAAACGGCGGCACTCTTACTTCGTCGCCTAGCATGAGCTTTCGGTCGGGTTTACAGCGCTTCTTATTTATCCTGACATCGCCGCGCCTGATAATCCGATAAACGTGCGTACGCGGCACGCCCTTTAGCTCACGCATTAAGAAATTGTCAATGCGCTGGCCTTCATGTCCTTCGCTGACTTTTACATGCTGAACGCCACTGCCCCCGTTCGCTGTGCCGCGCTCGCTTGAATCGCGCAATGGATTATTGGCATCTCGCTTCTCTTTCTGGCTCTCAGAGACGGGGGCGCTAGTAAGATCGGTCATGCCGTAGGGTTCTCTTAATAGGGTTGTCTAGGTAGAGTTTTCTAAATGGTGTCGTGGATGAATTACAGCAGCGGATTAAACGCTTATCATCGAGCATAGTTTACACGAAATCGTTCCCTACTTTGTTGTACAATCTTCCGCCTAATTTACCTCGAGGTTCACGAGGTCCGTGTGCGAGCCCGCCGAACGGTCGTCGCCCCTCTCTATTTATAATTAAGCGATACTAATGCATACACTGAAACGCACCCTCACCGATTTTATTGGCGCCGAACTAGCGACCCTCACTGGCCTAGACGAGGTTAATCCCAATGTAATTACCGCCTCTAAGCCGGAGTTCGGCGACTATCAGGCTAATGGCGTCATGGGCATAGCCAAAAAGCTGGGTCGTAACCCGCGCGAACTTGGCACCGAGCTATTGGCTCGGTTAAACGCGGCTGCAAACCCTCTGGTCTCGCACTACGAGCTTGCAGGGCCGGGTTTTATCAATATCCATCTTGCTGATGACGCCCTCCGCGACCGCGCAAACGAGTTGCTGGTTGAGCAGAGTTTATTGGTTTTGCCGACTGAGTCTCCGCAAACTATCGTTGTCGACTACTCGTCACCCAATCTTGCGAAAGAGATGCATGTAGGTCACCTCCGAGGCACGATCATTGGCGACAGCATTGCTCGAATCCTTGAAAGACAAGGCAATCGCGTCATTCGGCAAAACCATGTAGGTGACTGGGGCACGCAATTCGGCATGTTGATCACCTTTATGCGCGAGTCTTCTGCCGAGGCAGGCGTGGCGCTTGCAGACCTCGAAGGATTCTACCGTGCGGCTAAACAGCGTTTCGATGCAGACAGCGAATTTGCCGACCGTGCACGCGAAAGCGTGGTTAAGCTTCAGGGTGGCGATCCGGAGTATCTGGAGGCCTGGCAGGCGTTTATTTCGACCTCATTGACACATTGCCAGGCGGTATACGACAAACTCAATGTCACCCTGTCGATGACCGATTTAAAGGCCGAGAGTTTCTATAATCCGCAGCTCGAAGGCGTCGTAACGCGCTTAGAGAATACTGGTCTACTTAAGGATTCGGACGGCGCACGCTGTGTCTTCCTCGATGAATTTGTTGGAAAGGACGGAGAGCCGTTGCCAGTGATCATCCAAAAAACTGACGGCGGTTATCTTTATGCAACAACCGACTTAGCTGCTGTCGACTACCGCTGTCATGAGCTAAAAGCTGACCGTGCGCTCTATGTTGTCGATGCCCGCCAATCGCTGCACTTTCAGCAGGTGTTTGCGGTAGCCGCAGCTGCAGGCTTCAGCGACGAGGCCATAAGCCTAGAGCACATATCATATGGCACGATGATGGGAAGCGACGGCAAGCCCTTCAAAACGCGCTCAGGAGACGTTGTGAAGCTTGTCGACCTTTTGGATGAGGCGGTCGCGCGAGCCTTCGATCTTGTCAGCTTAAAGAACCCGGATCTCGAGGAGACAGAGCGTAGGCATATCGCGCAAGCCGTAGGCATTGCTGCGGTTAAATACGCCGACCTGTCGAAAAATCGTACCAGTGACTACCTGTTTGACTGGTCGTCAATGCTTAGCTTTGAGGGCAACACGGCGCCCTATCTTATGTATGCGTATGCGCGGATAAAAACGCTACTTGCCAAGCAAGCGGTCGATACCGACGGTATTATCAGGTTTCCAGAATCAGTAGCGCTTGCCCCTGAAGAGAAAGCGCTGTTGCTTAAATCGCTCCAACTGGCAGAGACTATCGACGCCGTTGCACAAGACTGCTTTCCAAATACACTGAGCAACTACTTGTATGAGTTGTCAGCCTCTTTCATGCGTTTTTATGAGGCTTGCCCAATTCAAGGCACGGATGCCACAACTCGCGCTAATCGCCTCAGTCTCTGCGTCCTTGCTTCAGAAGCGCTGAAGCAAGGATTAGACCTACTCGGTATCGAGACACTCGAGCGCATGTAACGCGGCTAGCCAAGAGAGAGCAGCAGTTTGTTGAGGCGCGCCGAGAATTCCGCAGGGTCTTCTAGCTGTGATCCTTCGGCAAGTGTTGCTTGCGCGAACAAGATCTCGGCAATGTCGGCGAAACGCTCTTCGTCTTGCTCAGAATCAAGTTTCTTCACGAGCAAATGGTCTGGGTTCATTTCGAAGATAGGTTTCACCTCCGGTACCTCTTGTCCTGAAGCCTCCATAATTTTGCGCATCTGCAGCCCCATGTCGTGATCGTCTACAGCAAGACACGCCGGCGAATCGATCAATCTATGGCTGAGCCTAACCGACTTGACCTTGCCCTCTAGAACAGCAGTAACGCGGCCAACTAGTCCTTCGAGCTTTTTCTCAACCTCCTCTTGCTCCTTTTTGTCGTCTTCGTCTTCGAGCTTGCCAAGATCGAGTTCACCGCGCGACACGTCCTGGAGTTGCTTGCTATCGAAATCGCGCAAATGGCTAACGAGCCACTCGTCGATGCGGTCGCATAAAAGCAGCACTTCTATGCCCTTCTTACGGAAAATCTCAAGATGCGGGCTATTGCGAGCTGCCTTAGCCGACTCCGCAACTAAGAAATAAATTTTCTCTTGGCCTTCCTGCATACGGCTAACATAGTCCTCTAGGCTCTGATTCTGAGCATCGCCATCGGAATGCGTACTGTTGAACTGAAGTAGTTTTGCGACGCGCTCTTTATTGGCGAAGTCTTCTGCAGGGCCCTCTTTGAGAACCAAGCCAAACTCTTTCCAAAACTGCGCATAGGCTTCGGGTTCGCTTTTCTTCAACTTTTCGAGCATATCTAGTGCTCGCTTCGTTAGTGCAGAGCGCATCGAATCGACAACAGGATCTTGTTGCAGAATTTCGCGCGACACATTGAGAGAGATGTCATTCGAATCGACTACGCCCTTAATGAAGCGCAAGTAAAGAGGCAGGAACTGCTCGGCTTCATCCATGATAAAGACGCGCTGAACATAGAGTTTCAGACCGCGTGCAGCGTCTCGGTTCCAAAGGTCATAGGGCGCGCGGCCAGGAATGTAGAGCAGACTCGTGTATTCTAACTTGCCCTCGACGCGATTGTGACTCCAGTTGAGCGGGTCTTCGTATTCGTGTGTGACGAGTTTGTAGAACTCTTTATATTCGTCCTCTTTAACGTCTTTGCGTGAACGGGTCCAAAGCGCTTGAGCGGCATTGATAGCCTCATACTCAACTTCGACATTAGGACTTGCTTCTCCGTCCTCTGCGTCGTTTTCGGGTTCTGCCGCGTAAACCTCCTTTGCCATCATGACTGGTATCGAGAGGTGGTCTGCGTATTTCTTCACGACTGAACGGATTCGGTATCCGTCGGCGAAGTCTGACTCGTCGGCTTTAAGATGCAGCGTGATAGTCGTACCCGCGTGCGCTTTCACGGCTTTTTCGAGTGTGTAATCGGCTTCGCCACTCGAGCGCCAGAGAGTCGCAGATTCGGCTTCTGTGCCAGCCCTACGAGTGAGAACCTCGACTTGGTCTGCAACGATAAACGCAGAGTAAAAACCAACACCAAATTGCCCTATCAACTGGGAGTCTTTCTTCTGATCGCCTGTTAGGTTTTCTAGGAACGCCGCAGTACCTGATTTCGCAATGGTGCCTAAATGGCTGATAACCTCATCGCGGCTCATGCCTATGCCCGTGTCCGCCAATGTGATTGTGTTTGCTTCTGCATCAAAGTCGATTGTGACGTTAGGCTGAGTGTCCCCTGCAAGCAAATTTGGGTTTGAGAGGGCCTCAAACCTAAGCTTATCGACAGCGTCGGAGGCATTAGAGATAAGCTCCCTGAGAAATATCTCTTTGTTGCTATAGAGTGAGTGAATCATCAGGTGAAGCAACTGTTTTGCTTCAGTCTCAAATCCGCGAGTTTCGGCCTGCGGCTGATCGGCTGTCTTAGACATGGGGTTACCTCGGTCTGTCTTATTAAAAGCGTAATAGCGTGAGTTCAATTCTATTGGCCAAAAAAAAGCCCGAACTCGTTAGGTTCGGGCTTTTTATGGGGCCATCGCGTAGTTTTTCAAGCGTTGACTAGCAATCGCTCACTATTGAATTGGCGGATAGGGACGATAGAAATCGATCGCGTCTTCTTTTCGCTGAGCAATAATAGCGTAATACCCACGACGACTCTCAATCAGTTTGAGGAAGTCTTGTGCAGACTTGGTCGAACGCTCATCACCCGCTTCAGAGGCAGCGGAGGCCGCGTCTTTTGCTTCGTCGAACAACTGAAGCTCTAAGAGTGCGCGCGCAAGGAACAGATACGTATCCGAATCGTCTTTTAGGCTTCCCTTGTCGATCGCCGCTCTAAACGCTTCTGCAGCTTCTTCGTAGTGATACATCACATAGTGAAGGTAACCAAGCGTGTCGTAAGCGTTGCCTGTTTCATCGAGCTCTGCTGCAGTTGTAGCTGGAGTAACCGCCTCTTCGAGCTCATTAGCAATCAGTAGCATCTGCGTGAACGTGATCATGTTATCAACGTCCTTTTCGACAACCTCTGCCTCTAGGCCTTCGCTGATAATCTTTGCGCCGCTAAACGGCACTTCGATTCCTGCAAAGGACTGTCCTAAGTTGAGGAAACGCGTTTCGTCGTCCATTAACCCTTTCAGATAATAAAGGTTTAACGATTGGACTCGACGATCGTCGTCTTCGAGAGTTGCATAGATAGCGCTTAGATTCTGCCAGTCGGTTTTGTTATCAAACTTAACGATCATGGTCTTGGTCAAATCAAGAGCACTGTCGAAATCTTCCAGCGTAAAGTACAACCCGTTAAGATAGGCGTAATCGTCTCGTCCTACAGGTTCGCGATCGGAGAATTTTATATCCATGTAACCGAGCCAAAAGTCACGAGCCGGCTCGTATTGTTCTAGCTGATAGTGCGCATAAGACAAGCCACGATAGACGACACTGTCTTCGAAGTCAGATAGATCTCTCCACTCCTGATAGTAGCGAATGGAATTCTGCCAGTTTTCCTCTGCTGCGTAGAGTTGGCCCAATGAACGTAAGGTTCGCAGGCGAGTATCTGTGCGCAGTGTTTCGATCGTCAAAAGCTCTTCGAAAATTTTCACCGCTTCGATATAATTTTCTGTCGTCAGGTAATAATTAGTAAAAAAATTAAGAAGCGTAGACTTTTCAAAGTCGTTCATTCTCTCGTAGCGACGCTCGTAGAGCTCATCGAGAGCGACTTTGGCACCCGCTAAATCAGGCTCATCTTCCTCGTCTTCAGGAGACATCATCTCTTGAATTTCGCTGATAGCCCGCATGACCTGAGGTCCTAGCGTTCCCGAGGTTCGAGCCTCAGGCGGCTTGCGTTGGCCGTCTTCGTCCTCTGCGGCAAACACAGAAAAACTGAGAGGAGCGATGACGAGAAGAGCGACTAACGCACGTTTAAAATTGATAAGATTTGACATGGTTTAATCCTCTAGCTCGTAGCGGAACAGATACTGAACACCTGCAACCTCTACGCCCTTACCGTCGACTACTCTGGGCTGAAACTTAAACCGTGCTGCGGCACGCTCTGACGAGCGATTGAATATATTCGCAGGCTCGGCGTCGACAACCGCAATCGTTTCTTCGACTACATTGCCAAGTCCGTCTACCGTAAAGCTCACGAGACACCAGCCTTGGATTCCGCGCTGAGCGGCCCTGGTTGGGTATTGTGGAGCAATAGCAACGAGTGGCAGGTAATCACCATCAGTTGCCGAGATAGACGCGTTACTGAGCTCGAGACCGGTGTCCATCTGAACCTGAGAGCGATCGATGTTTAGATCGGGACCATCAGAGATGGTTACCTGACGCTCAACCTCTTCAACCACCTCGGTGATTTCTTCAATAAGTTCGGGCTTGTCGATCTCTTCGATTACCTCGAGTTCAATCTCAGGCATTGTTGAGTCGACGATCTTGACGACGTTCAATGGCTCATCTAATCCCTCACCCGTCTCAATGAGCGCTTGCATAAAGAAGAAGAGACCAAACGTGATCAATACAGCCATCGCCATGGATGCTGCCCATCTTACAATAACCATAGTCTAAGCCTCCGCCGAGATTGATACGTCGTTGATGTTCGCTTCGCGAGCCGCTTTCAAAATAAGCATGATCTGCTCATTGCTTGCGCTCTCGTCGCCCTGAATGATCACTGCCGAATTCGGCGCGTCTGCAAGCCTTAATTCGAAACGAGCACGTATGAATCGAGGGTCTATTTGGTCTCCATCGATCCAAATATCGCCTTGCGGACCTACAGCGATCAGGATCATATCACCTGATGTATCTTCAACCGTCGAAGCATCTGGCTTGCTCACATCTATTCCAGCCTCGGTAACGAAAACCGAGGTTACGATGAAGAAGATGAGCAAGATGAAGACAACATCTAGCATTGGGGTAAGGTCGATCTCGCCCGCTTCGTCGTCACCCTTTCGCTTGCTTAAGCCTTGTTTCATTATTTTCTAGCCCTGTATAACTCTGCAAATAGTTGTGCATATTGTAGGAGAGCCACCCTACTGCTTTTCAAGATCTGCTTTTCGCGGGTCATGAACTTTATAAGGTAGGAGTGGACTCCAAGTAAGCCGCTTGTGGTCTAAGACCTAGTCGCTTAGCGGCAAGTTGTCTTCTAAGAGTTCTATATCGCGATCGACTTTCGCTTTAAGATAGTTCGCAGCAAAAATACCCGAGATCGCACCTACCATTCCTGCCATCGTTGGGATCGTTGCCTTGGAGACACCACCAGCCATCGATTTAGCATCGCCGCCGCCTGTTACGGCCATGACGAAAAACACTTCGATCATGCCAGTAACAGTTCCGATAAGGCCCAGCAAAGGACAAATCGTGACGAGCACTTCGATAATGGGCAACGTGTTACGCACGTCGAGAGAGATCTTAGAAATCATCATCGTGCGAATCTGGTGGGCGCTCCACGACTTTTTATCACTGCGTGCGTACCACGCAGCTAACGTCGCTTTAACGTTAGCTTTGTGAGTAGTGTTGAGATACCAGACGCGTTCGAACACGAGTGACCACTTCACAAGAAGCAGCCAAGCTATAATCCATAGCACTGGCCCACCTCTTAGCATAAAGCCGTTCACCGAGTCGATCATGTCAAGAAATGCGAAATACATACTATTTCCCCTTCTGGAGTCGGATTAGCGAGCGGCTGCTTGCTGCTCTGCTTTCTGAGCGATCATACCTGTCGCTTGCTCTTCCAGAATGTGAATGATGTTATCCGCACGACTCTTTACTACTGTGTGCATAAAGATCGTCGGGATCGCCACAACAATACCGAGTACCGTAGTCATTAGGGCTTGTGAGATACCGCCAGCCATAATAGTTGGGTCGCCTGCACCATACACTGTAATCTGCTGGAACACCTGAATCATACCAGTCACCGTTCCGAGGAGACCGCCGAGTGGCGCGATCGTTGCGATCATTTTGATCAGCGTGAGCAGGCTTTCAAGCGCAGGTGTTTCCTGCAGAATGGCTTCGCTAAGCTTCAGCTCTAGTGTTTCGGTATCAGCGTTCGGATTATTATCCGCAACCATGAGTACTCGGCCCAGTGGGTTGTTCTTCGCTGGTGTGTTGCTCTTGAGCTGGCTGCGTACTTTGGCAGAGGTCAATTCGAGCATCAACAGGCGATAGAAGCCAAGAATAATACCGATGATACCTACACCAATAATAATGAAGCCGATAGTGCCCGAGTTGTTGCGAACCTGCTCTTCTACTGATGGGAAGTTAACGAGGTTAGCCATAACCTGACCGCCGACTCCACCTGTAGGATCGATGCCTACTTTAGTAAAACCAGAATTAGCGCTTTCTAGATCGCTGGCCATGCTCAATATGCCTGAATCTGGCTGCTTTGGAAGCACTTGGAGGTGGCCAATATTGCCCGCGTAGCTGAGGTAATCCCCTTCGGAGATCGAGTTAAAAGAGCCAATGCGCGTAATCGAGCGAGTGGCTGTCTCACCTGTTGGCAGCGCAACTTCACCTTGATACGTGACGACGCGTGCCGATTCGGTCATTTCTTGCTGCATGAAATACCAGAAACGTTCGATTTCACCAACGTCTAGCTGTTCAATAGTGCTACCTGCTTTCTCAATAAAGCCTTCGATATACTCACTGCGGCCTGGGTACTGCGCGCTGATCAGCGAATTTTCGAAGTTGCTTAAGAAGTCACCCGCAACACCTTGTAAGGTGCCGAAGAGCTCGTTCAAATCGCCGCGACGGTCGCGGAGTACTTCGCGCTTATCGCTGATAGTGATTTCATTTGCTTCGAACTGGTCACTTAGCTGACCCTGCGTACGCTCTTGCTCTGTAATACGCTCTTTAGTCGTTTCCAGAATTTGAGCCTGACGCGCTGCGTTTTGCTCGAATTCCTGTAACCGCGCACGGTATTCGGCTGACTCCGAAACCTTGTCGCCTTCGACGAGATTCAAAAGACCTGAAAGCGACGTAGCCTCTTGTGCTGCAACGTTGCTTGATGCTGCCAGGAGGAAGGCAGAGAGAGAAAAATTAATTAGTTTAGATGTTATTTTCACTGTGCAGCCTCCGGAGCTAGAACGGGCAATTCAATAATTCGTGGAGCGTCGAGCTGTGATGCGACGCGGATCGCTGATTGGATGGCGGTGCGGTAATCGCCAGCTGGCAACTCAACCCACTCACGCGCATTATTGTCCCAAGCGCCTGTCACTTGACGATCTGTAGTCTGATACATCAATGCAACACGACCGATACGAGCGATGTTGACATCGCGCTCGGCACCATTGATGACGATGGTGTCAGAGTAAGTTTCAGTCGTGCGGCCATAGCTATTCTCGGTTTGATACATAACGAGAACCTGGCGGAATTTTTCTGCGATCGACACATCAGGATTATCTATAGCTGCGCGAGCAAAAGAGATTCGGTTAGCCCGCTCGTCTACATGGAACGGATAATCTAAGGCGATGAACTGCTCTATGCTCGATAGCATCTTGTTCATCAGGAGAGGGATCTCGCGAGTCACGATTTCTACGTTTGCGATCGACTGGTCGAGTGACGCAATATTCTGTTCTTGAATAGAGATCGACTTACGGAAGCCGGCGTTCAATACCAGCAAGGCTTCAAGGTTATCATTCTCACGCTTGAACTCTTCATATGATGAGCTGGCAGCGTTAGCAAGTCTGCTGATTTCCTCTTGAGTGGCTGCTGAAGCAGTGTTCTTGCTCCCAATCACGTCCATTGCTTTCTCGAGAATGCTGCTATCGATCAGAAGTGTTTCGACTGGTGCGCTGATCTCAGCCGCGATCTCTTGCGCTTGAGTGATATTCACTACGCAGGTCGCTAATACTGCAATCGCAGTCACACCCAGGTTAGTAATCCGACGGTTTTTCATGTGCCATCCTATTTATTGTTAACTCGATTTCTTGTGAATCGCCAAGCCGTAGGGCTTAGCTGGTAGATAAAGTTGCTCACCCTACGGTGCGAGCAGCTCGACGACCCCTTTATAATTAAACTCATATCCCTTCTGTCAAGATGATCTAAGAACCGATCTAGTGCAGGAGAGTATCAGATCGAACCAAACGCTAGAACTCGTCGCTGTCTCTTCTTCAACTTCGGAGATTCGTAGCTGGCTTTGCATGCCCCCTTCTTTTTATCAAAAGTTACTTATCTACCCATTACTCCTGCAAAGTGAGTAGCAAGGTAACCTGGATAGGGAAGTTAGGGAGAAACGTTGCAGAGTCCCCCGAAATTCGGTGCTCTGCGCCGAAATTCGCGTAAAGACTAACACACTACAGAAACGTATTAGAACCTTTAGCTCGTCAAAAAGTGCAAGAATGATAGGTTGATTTGATCGCCCTTTCAAGCATGTTCTACTCGGCGAAACAGTATTTCAGCACACATAAAAAAAAGGGGCTATGGCCCCTTTTTTATTAACTGCCTGTAAAGACAATTATTACCAGCCTGTTAACTCTTTGAGTCCATTGCCGATTTCAGCAAGACTGCGAACCGTCTTAACGCCAGCGTCCTGAAGCGCTGCGAATTTATCGTCCGCCGTGCCCTTGCCACCTGAGATAATTGCTCCGGCATGGCCCATGCGCTTGCCTGGGGGCGCAGTGACGCCAGCAATGTAAGCCACAACAGGCTTAGTCACATTCGCTTTTATGTAAGCGGCGGCTTCTTCTTCTGCAGTGCCGCCGATCTCGCCGATCATAACGATCGCCTCAGTCTTTGGATCTGCTTGGAACATGGCCAAGATATCGATAAAGTTTGATCCCGGTATAGGATCACCACCGATACCAACGCACGATGATTGCCCGAAACCGAAGTCAGTAGTTTGCTTAACGGCTTCGTAAGTCAAGGTGCCCGAACGTGAGACGATGCCTACTTTACCTGGCAGATGGATATGGCCCGGCATGATGCCAATCTTGCACTCGCCAGGTGTAATCACTCCCGGGCAATTTGGACCGATGAGGCGAACGCCAAGTTGATCGCAGCGCTCTTTGGCGATGAGCATGTCGAGCGTCGGAATTCCTTCGGTGATACAAACGATGAGTTTAATACCCGACTCGGCTGCTTCAAGGATAGAGTCTTTGCAAAAGGGGGCCGGCACGTAAATAACAGTAGCATCGGCTTGTGTCGCTGCATAAGCTTCGGCCACTGTATTGAATACAGGGAGTCCCAGATGCGTCTGTCCGCCCTTTCCTGGCGTTACGCCACCAACCATTTTCGTGCCGTACTCGATAGCCTGTTCCGAATGGAAAGTGCCCTGAGCGCCAGTGAAGCCTTGGCAAATAACCTTAGTGTTCTTGTCTATTAGAATGCTCATTCTGCACCTCCAGCTGCTGCGACTACTTTTTCGGCAGCGTCGGTCAGACTCGTGGCCGCAATGATGTTAAGACCGCTGTCGCTTAAGACCTTACGACCTAGTTCGGCGTTGTTGCCTTCGAGCCTGACGACTACGGGAACTGCAACGCCAACTTCATGAACAGCGCCGATGATGCCTTCGGCAATCAGATCGCAGCGAACGATGCCGCCGAAAATATTAACGAGGACAGCCTTTACATTGGTATCCGACAGAATAATCTTAAACGCTTCGGTCACGCGCTCTTTTGTTGCGCCTCCCCCTACGTCGAGAAAATTAGCTGGGCTGCCGCCGTGGAGCTGGACGATATCCATGGTACCCATAGCGAGGCCCGCGCCATTGACCATGCAGCCTATGTTGCCATCGAGTGCCACATAGTTCAGCTCCCACTCGGCTGCATGTGCTTCGCGTGCATCTTCCTGAGAAGGATCATGCATTTCTCGCAGTTTCGGCTGGCGATACATCGCATTGCTGTCGATGTTGATCTTGCCATCGAGGCAATGCAAATTGCCTTCCGCAGTAATTACCAGCGGGTTGATTTCGAGGAGCGCTAGATCGAAGTCTTCGAACAGTTTTGCAAGGCCTAGGAACAAACTGGTGAACTGTTTTACTTGACCGCTATTAAGACCAAGTCTGAATGCCAAGTCTCGGCCCTGGAACGGCTGTGCACCTGTCATGGGATCGATTATCGCCTTGAGGATCTTTTCGGGCGTTTCTTCAGCGACCTTCTCGATCTCTACACCGCCCTCAGTCGATGCCATGAAGACAACGCGTCGAGTGGCGCGGTCGACAACGGCGCCAAGATAGAGCTCTTGAGCGATGTCAGTGCAAGACTCTACGAGAATCTTACTAACGGGCTGACCATTGGCATCTGTCTGATAAGTTATTAGGTTTTTGCCAAGCCATTCTTCGGCGAAAGCTTGCGCTTCGGCTGGTGAGTCGACTAAGCGCACGCCACCAGCCTTACCTCGACCGCCAGCGTGTACCTGCGCCTTTACTACCCATTTATCACCGCCAATTTTCTCAGCAGCAGCCTTAGCATCGGGCCCATTATCGACAGCGATGCCGGTTGATACTGGAAGGCCGTATTCAGCAAAAAGCTGTTTGGCCTGATATTCGTGAAGATTCATCTAAACTCCATTTTCTGTAAGTAAACTAAATTCCTAAACTAGCGACGCTTCCGATTGCCAATATGAATGGCGTGCCCGTTAGCCGCTAGTGCTGCCTCGTGCACCGCCTCTGAAAGCGCTGGATGCGAGAATATGGTTAAACCGATGTCCTCGGCACTCGCACTAAACTCCATGGCGATAACAATTTGCTGCAGCAGATCTGCCGCACTGGCGCCAATGATGTGACAACCCAAAATTCTATCTGTGTTTTTGTCGGCGATAAGTTTAACCATTCCGTCCGCATCGTTTGCTGCAAGCGCTCGTCCACTTGCGGCAAAGGGGAATACGCCGACATTAAACTCGACGCCGTCGGCCTTGAGCTCTTCTTCGTTTTTGCCGACCCAAGCAATCTCTGGGTGGGTGTAGATAACCGAAGGCACCAAGGCGTAATTGACTTGTGTCTGTTTGCCGGCGAGACGCTCGACGACCATCACACCTTCTTCGCTTCCTTTATGCGCTAGCATAGGGCCACGCACGGCATCGCCAACTGCGAAAATTGTTGGGATCGAGGTAGCACATTGTTCATTCACTTTGACAAAACCGCGTTCGTCCACCTCGAGGCCAATCGATTCCTCGACAATGTTTTGGGTATAAGGGCGGCGGCCTACGGCAACAATGAGTTTATCGAAGGTTTGTGTCTTGTCACCTTCACCGTCAGTGTATTCAACAGTGACGGTTTTCTTGGCGCCCTTGCCCGCAATTTTACTGCCGGTCACCCGAGCGCCGAGCTTGATATCTAAGCCTTGTTTGACGAAGAGCTTTTGCGCTTCTTTGGCAATTTGTTTATCGGCGGCAGGCAGGAAGCCATCCATCGCCTCGAGCACTGTTACCTCAGAACCCAAGCGCGCCCAGACGCTGCCTAGCTCCAAGCCAATAACGCCGGCACCGATAACCCCGAGGCGTTTGGGAACAGCGGTAAACTCTAATGCACCGGTAGAATCGACAATGGTCTCCTGATCAACAGGCGTTGGCGGGATTTCAATGGGGACCGAACCCGCCGCGATAATAATGTGTTTCGCTTCGAGAACTTCAACCTCACCTTCGTGGTTGGTCACCGTCACGCTGTTGGGGCCTGTCACCTTCGCTACGCCGCCAATACCTGTGACCTTATTTCCCGCGAAGAGGCCGCTAACGCCGCCGGTAAGCTGGGCAACGACTTTGTCTTTCCGGGCTATCATCGCTGGCACATCGACGCCCACTTTACCAACCGTAATGCCGTGAACGTCAAAATGGTCTCGTGCTTCCATAAACTTATGAGACGAGTCTAGGAGCGCTTTTGAAGGAATACAGCCTACGTTGAGGCAGGTGCCGCCAAACACAGTCTTGCCGTCTTTATTTAACCACTTTTCAACACACGCGGTGGAGAAGCCAAGTTGAGCGGCGCGGATTGCCGCAACGTATCCGGCGGGGCCTGAGCCGATTACTACTACGTCGTATGAGCTAGCCATGTCGTTATCCTTTGGGTGACTTAGATCTCGAGCAATAAACGTGTAGGATCTTCGAGCAAATCCTTCACTGTGACCAAGAACTGAACAGCTTCCTTGCCGTCGATCATCCTGTGATCGTAAGACAATGCTAAATACATCATTGGCAAGACAACAACCTGGCCATCTATTGCCATTGGTCGTTCCTGAATCTTATGCATACCAAGGATCGCAGTCTGAGGTGGGTTTAGAATAGGCGTGGATAAAAGCGAGCCGAAAACGCCACCATTAGAAATAGTAAATGTACCCCCGGTCATATCTTCGATCGCAAGTTTGCCATCACGGGCCTTTTCGCCGAAGTCTCGAATACCCTTTTCAATGTGAGCAAGGCTCATATTGTCAGAGTTCCGCAGAACAGGAACAACCAGACCACGAGGCGAAGACACGGCAACGCCTATATCCTGGTAGCCATGATAGACAATATCCGCGCCATCCAAAGAGGCATTGACCGCAGGATACCGCTTAAGCGCTTCTGTACACGCGCGCACGAAGAACGACATAAAGCCAAGACGGACGCCGTCGTGCGCTTTCTCGAACTCTTGCTTATAGCGGTTGCGAATTTCCATGACCGGCGCCATATTGACCTCATTAAAGGTCGTTAGCATGGCTGTAGACTGACTCGCATGAAGCAGGCGTTCTGCAACTTTCGCACGGAGGCGACTCATCGGTACGCGTTCTTCTAGACGCCCATTAGATACCGCCATCGGAGCCGTTGCAGGCGCGGTAAGGGCTGAGGCTACGTCTTCTTTAGTGATACGCCCTGCCTTACCAGTCCCGGCGATCGCCGTGGCATCAACATTGTTTTCGGCGATCATCTTCTTCGCCGCAGGACTTGCCGGGGCAGATGTTGCCGCGGCGGAAGCCGCTGGCGCAGCGCCGGACTCCGCGGCTGGTGCCTCAGCAGGCGCGGCTGCGGTAGCTACACCTGCTGCCACGGTACCAATCGCTTGATTGCTTACAATTGTGTCGCCGGTCTCTTTTAATATTTCCTGCAAAACGCCATCGGTGGGCGAAACCACCTCGATGACGACTTTGTCGGTTTCGATATCAACCAGAAGTTCGTCACGCGTAACGCTGTCGCCAACCTGCTTATACCAGGTTGCAATAGTGCCATCGGGAACCGACTCAGGGAGTGTTGGCGCCTTAATCTCAATAGTCATGTCTAGTCCTTTTGAAGAACGGCCGCTAAGCGGCTCGATAATCTATATTCTAATTCTTATCTTACACGTTGTGATAAATCGGGTTACCTCTCAAGCCTGTTATGTCATCGCGTCGTCGAGGAATTTCTCTAACTGCGCAAGGTGCAATGCTGGGTAACCAGCCGCGGCAGCCGCAGAGGCCTCGCGTCCCGCATAACCTAATACAATTTTAGGGAAATGCTTTTTAATTGGCCGCTGGAAGTGATGCTGACTCGAATACCACGCCCCTTGGTTTTTAGGCTCTTCCTGACTCCAAGCGATTTTTTGTACGTTTGGATAGCGCAGCAAACAAGCCTCGTATTCTTTCGCAGGGAAAGGATAGAGCTGTTCTAACCGGATGATCGCAATGTCGGTGATTTCACGCTTTCGTCGCTCAGCCAACAGGTCGTAATACACCTTTCCAGAGCACACGACGATCTTACGCACATTCTCAGGGATGATAGTGTCATCTATCTCGTCGAGTACCACTTGGAAGCTGCCTTCGGCCATTTCCTCGAGGGTTGACACCGTTTCCTTGTGCCTAAGAAGACTCTTAGGCGACATAACAACCAGAGGCTTGCGCATTGGACAGAGCACTTGCTTACGAAGCATGTGGAAAACTTGTGCCGACGTAGTGGGCAAACAGACTTGAATATTATGCTCTGCACAAAGTTGCAGGAAGCGCTCTAGTCGAGCCGAAGAATGCTCAGGCCCCTGGCCTTCATAGCCATGGGGAAGCAGCATCGTCAGGCCACAGAGGCGTTGCCATTTGTGCTCGCCACTCGTAATAAATTGATCGATAACAACCTGTGCTGAGTTCGCGAAATCGCCAAACTGAGCCTCCCAGACTACTAGTGCGTTGGGTGTAGTAGTTGCAAAGCCATATTCGAACGCTAAGACAGCGACCTCTGAAAGCAGCGAATCGTAAATTCGGAAAAGGCTTTGGTCAGCGGAAATGTTTTGCAGCGGGACATGCACGTCACCAGTTTTTTGGTCGTGAAGCACGGCATGTCGATGTGAGAACGTTCCACGGCCGACATCCTGTCCCGTGATCCGAACCATATTGCCGCTGGTCAAAATACTTGCGTAAGCCAGGCTTTCAGCCATGCCCCAATCAACGGGAAGCGTACCCTCCGCCATCTTCTTGCGATCGGCCATCACTTTGCCAACCTGACGCTGAAGATTAAATGCCTCAGGTACTGCGGATAGCTTTTTAGCGAGCCCCTTAAGGTTCTTAAGCGGAATCGACGTGTTGTAGAACGAGCTCCACGTGTGACCTATGTATGGACTCCAGTCGACAAAGAGTTCGATCGACGGCTCTTTGACTAAACTCTTAACCAGGTGTTCGCCATTGTCGAGCGCGTCACGGTAAGTCGTATTTAGTGCGTCGGAGTCTTCCTTAGAAATCACCCCTTCGTTCGCTAATCGCTCGGCGTATAGGACTCGCGTCGATTTATGGCTCTTTATCACCGAGTACATAGTCGGCTGGGTAGACGAGGGTTCATCCGTTTCGTTGTGGCCGCGCCTGCGGTAGCAAATAAGATCGATGACAACGTCTTTTTTAAATTTGTTACGGAAATCTAAAGCAAGTTGTGTCACGAAAAGCACTGCTTCGGGGTCGTCTGCATTGACGTGAAATATAGGCGCCTGCACCATGCGAGCTACGTCTGTGCAATATTCGGTGGAGCGGGCGTCATCCTGACGGCTTGTCGTGAAGCCGACCTGATTATTAACGATAATATGTACAGTGCCGCCCGTTCTATAAGCGCGGGTCTGCGACATCTGGAATGTTTCCATGACGACACCCTGTCCTGCAAATGCTGCGTCTCCATGGATAATAATAGGGAGGACTTTAGAGCCGTCAGTATCGCCACGCCTAACCTGGCGTGCGCGCACAGAGCCTTCGACTACAGGCGCTACAATCTCTAGATGCGAGGGATTGAAGGCCATTGCCATATGGACTTCGCCACCAGCGGTCATTATGTTAGAGGAAAAACCTTGATGGTATTTCACATCTCCTGAGCTCTTGTAAACCGCCCTACCTTCGAACTCATCAAAAAGGTCAGCAGGATTTTTGCCAAGAAGGTTTACTAACACATTGAGCCGGCCGCGGTGAGCCATACCGAGCACGATTTCCTTAGTCCCTGCGCTACCCGCTCGCTGCACGAGTTCGTCGAGAGAAGGTATTAAGCTTTCACCTCCCTCGAGGCCAAAACGCTTCGTGCCGGGGTATTTCGAATCGAGATGTTTTTCCAAACCCTCTGCGGCGGTAAGTCGCTCGAGAAGGTGAGTTTTGATGTCAGCGCCGAAGTCGGATATCCCATCGTTACTCTCTATGCGCTGCTCTATCCACTGCTTCTCTTCGAGATTCACGATGTGCATAAACTCGTAGCCAACCGCGCTACAGTAGATGCGTTCGAGGTTTTCGATTATCTCGCCCAGTGGTGCTTTGTCTTTGCTTATAAAAAGTGATCCTGTCTGGAAAACCGTTGAAGAGTCGAGCGGCCCAAGACCGTGGAATTCGAGTTCTAGATCAGCTACGCGTTCGCGATGCATGAGGCCAAGCGGATCGAGCGCCGCTTTTTGATGGCCTCGCACTCGGTATGAGCTAATAAGCTGCATGACCTGAACTTGTTTGCTCTCGTGCTCCGAGTTGACAATCGCATCGTTACTGAGAAGTGGCGTATAGCGGCTGCGCTTGCCTAGCGTTTTGAAGTCTTGCTGAATGCGCGCATGCGAGACATCCCCTTTACCATTCGCAGAACCTGCAGGCAATTCTGCAAAGAAAACAGACCATTGATCTGGCACGCTAGCGGGGTCTTGCAAATAAGACTCATAGAGCGCTTCGACGTATTCGGCATTAGCGCCAGATAAATGACCGCTATCCCATAACTGCTGCATTGGGCTCGCCGACTTATCCTCAAATCCTTCCATTGGTTGTCATCCTTTTCGACAATCAGCGAGCGGTAAACCTCTCGCCAGCAGGGACTAGCTTAAGCGCTCTGTTCGATTAGCATCGAGCGTATATGACCAATAGCGCGCGTGGGGTTTAGGCCTTTAGGACACACTGCAACACAGTTCATGATGCCGCGACATCTAAACACACTGAAGGGGTCTTCGAGCCCAGCTAGTCGCTCCGATGCTGCCGTGTCTCTGCTGTCTGCTAGAAAGCGGTAAGCCTGGAGTAGGCCAGCAGGTCCGATAAACTTGTCAGGATTCCACCAAAAAGAGGGGCAGCTGGTTGTACAACAAGCGCAAAGAATACACTCATAGAGGCCGTCTAGTTTGGCACGATCTTCTTGGCTTTGCAGGCGCTCGATGTTTGGCGCCGGCTCCTCATTCATTAGATAGGGCTTCACTTTCTCGAACTGCTTGTAGAAGATAGACATATCTACTACTAAGTCACGGATAACCGGCAAGCCTGGTAGCGGCCTGAGAATTAACTTCTTGCCTGGTTTGACGACAGTCGACAATGGGGTAATACATGCAAGTCCGTTGGTGCCGTTTATGTTCATGCCATCGGATCCACAAACTCCCTCACGGCATGATCGACGATAAGCGATCGTTGTGTCTTTCTCTTTGGCTAGGTTGAGCACGTCAAGAACCATGAGGTCGCGGTCTGTAGGCACGTCGACCTCTACATCAACCATAACTGGCTTTAGGTCTGTTTCTGGGTTGTAACGATAAATGCTAACTAACACGATTCACCTTGCTTCAAACATAGTTTGATAATTGCGTTAAACATACTTGCCTAAACCGATGTTTAGGCAAGCTCCGAACTCTACGGTTAGTAAGTTCTGATCTTTGGCTCGAAGGTATCAACGGTCTTCGGCTTGAAGTTCACAGCACGCTTGCCTACTCGCTTGTCTTCTGGGAAATACATTGAGTGACATAGCCAGTTTTCGTCATCGCGCTCGCGGAAATCGTCTCGTGCGTGTGCGCCACGGCTTTCATCGCGTGCTTCGGCTGAGATCGCTGTCGCCACGGCAACCTCGAATAGATTTTCTAATTCAAGCGCTTCGATGCGAGCTGTATTAAACGCGTTGCTCTTGTCGATTAAGTGAACATTTTTGATGCGCTCACGGAGCACCTCGAGCTTCCTGATGCCATCTTGCATGAACTCGCCTTTACGGAATACGCCGAAATAGTTCTGCATAATTCCTTGTAACTCGGCGCGAAGCTCAGCCACGCTCTCACCCGAAGTCGTTTCGTTGAGGCGGTTTAAACGGGACATCGCCGCTTCAATATCTGACTCACTGGCGACGCGTTGCTCGATTCCTGAAGCGAGTTCCTGCTCGATGTGCTTACCCGCCGCGCGACCAAAAACAACGAGGTCTAGCAAGCTGTTGCCGCCTAAACGATTCGCGCCGTGCACAGAAACGCACGCTGCCTCGCCTACTGCAAATAACCCTGGAATGATTGCATCGACGCCATTTTCGTCTTGCATTATCGCTTGGCCATTTACGTTGGTTGGGATACCACCCATCATATAGTGACAAGTCGGCACAACCGGAATTGGCTCTTTCACCGGGTCCGCATGTGCGAAGGTCCGCGACAGTTCAAGAATTCCAGGCAGCTTTTCGTTAAGCACGTCCTCGCCAAGATGGTCGAGTTTGAGCATGACATGGTCGCCTTTCGGGCCACACCCACGTCCTTCTAATATTTCAAGCACCATCGACCGAGCGACGACATCGCGTCCTGCCAAATCTTTAGCGTTTGGTGCATAACGCTCCATGAAGCGCTCGCCATCTTTGTTGATTAGGTAGCCGCCTTCTCCACGGCATCCTTCAGTTACAAGAGTTCCCGCGCCGTAAATACCGGTTGGATGGAACTGCCACATTTCCATGTCTTGAACGGGGAAGCCGGCGCGGAGTGCCATGCCAACGCCGTCGCCGGTATTGATAAGGGCATTAGTGGTGGATGCGTAAATTCGCCCTGCGCCACCCGTTGCAAATACAGTTGCTTTCGACTGAATTAACACCGTCTCGCCGGTCTCGATACAAATAGCAATCACGCCGACGACCGCGCCATCTTGATTCTTAACGATGTCAGTTGCATACCATTCGTTTAGAAACACCGTATTGTTTTTAATGTTTCCTTGGTAGAGCGTATGCAATAGCGCATGGCCGGTTCTATCTGCCGCCGCACAGGTGCGTGCAGCTTGGCCACCATTGCCGTAGTCTTTGGACTGGCCACCAAACGGGCGCTGATAAATCCGACCGTTTTCGGTGCGAGAGAAAGGCAGCCCCATATGCTCGAGTTCGAAAACTGTCTGCGGGCCTTCGCTGCACATGTACTCGATCGCGTCTTGATCACCGATGTAGTCTGAGCCCTTGACTGTGTCATACATATGCCAGCGCCAATCGTCATTAGGATCGTCACTTGCGATTGCGCAGGTAATACCACCTTGGGCCGAAACAGTGTGCGAACGGGTTGGAAAGACTTTGGAGATAACGGCTGTCTTGTAACCCGACTGAGCTAACTGCAGTGCAGCGCGCATACCTGCACCGCCGCCGCCTACGATAACTGCATCAAAAGAAATTGTTCGTAATGCGCTCATTTAGCTTCCCCAAAAAATCTGAATACCCCAAAGTAGGTAAACTGTAATCAATACTGTGCAACCGAGCTGAAAGGCAAGGCGTACGAACGTTGCCGCTGAGCCGAGCTGCAGCGTTGTTAAGTAATCTGTGGCAACAGTCCACATTCCAATCCAGGCATGCCCGCAGAGAGCGAGTACTGACATTAAGCTAAAAATGCGCATTGCATTATTAGAAAATATTCCCGACCACTGCTCAAAACTAAGCTCAGGGTTGAGTATAAAAACCCCAAATACAAAGAGAGAATAAGCGAGCAACACTACCGCGCTCACACGTTGCACAAGCCAATCAGACAGGCCTGTTCTGCTAAAATTCGTTGCACTAGTTACCATATCCAGACTCCAGCGGTAGCGATTAAGACGATTGATAGGACAAGCGTTATGCGACTTCCGATCGCAGCGCCAGCCAAAGTTTCACCAAATCCCCAATCCATAATGAGATGTTTAGTACCGGCGACAATATGGTAGAGGAGGCCAGAGACGATGCCCCAAACTACAAATTTAGCGACGGGGAGTGTCAACAAGCGTTGAGCTTCAGCGAAGCCCGCCGCGGACTCAAGTGACAAGCCGAGGAGATAGAGCAAGATCGCCACGCCAACGAAAATGATCACGCCGGTGATGCGGTGCGTGATAGAGAGTATCGCGGTGAGTGGGAATCGGATTGTGGTGAGATCGATATTTACTGGTCTGGTATCTTTCACGTTTAACCTTTCGAATTGATCTTGATGGAGTGAGTTAGCGCATTTTCGGGCTTAGTTAGCGCCAGTTGCTACCAATTGACGGCTTTGCGTACGTCGCTCCGATCAAACTGATTGAATTAATTAACAATTTCAACTTCGCAAACGGCGGAAAGTATATTAGCGAGCGTCCGTCAATACAATAGAACTTGGCTCTCTGAACTCAATACCGACAAGGTATTGTCGTATTGCTCCGACACCTGATTGGTTGCACGTACCAATACGCCGCAAGCCGCGCAATCGTTTACTTGCGCGGCCGTTGCGTCTAATTGTTAGCAAACCTTAGATCGGCCACTGTCCGCTGTTCTGTAATCGCTAAATATTTGACAAAACAAGGACTAATTCCCTAGTATTGCGCTCCCTGCGCCTAAGCGCAGCGACACTCTAGAATACCAAATCAGTGGCGATGAACACTATCTAAGCCCCTGTTTTTCCAAAAGAATACAATCTCATCAGGAGTACGCCATGAGCGCAAAAACCGCGAAGCTGCAGATCGACGGAATCGATAAGGTAATCGAGCTGCCGATATACGAAGGAACTACTGGGCCGGATGTACTAGATGTGCGCGGATTAGTTAGCGAAGGCGTCTTTACCTACGACCCTGGTTTTGTCTCCACAGCATCGTGTGAATCGGAGATTACCTTCATCGACGGCGGCAAGGGAGTACTCCTCCATCGCGGCTATCCAATAGAACAACTCGCTGACAAAGCGACTTTTCTCGAGACCTGCTTTTTGTTGCTTAACGGAGAATTACCGAGCGCCGAGGAAAAGACTGCGTTTGAGAAGACTATTCGCTATCACACGATGGTCGATGAGCATATTCATCAGTTCTTTAAGGGCTTCCCAAAAAATGCCCACCCAATGGCTATGCTAGTAGGCGTCGTCGGCGCCCTGTCGGCGTTCTATCACGACGATTTAGACATTGACGACTCTGCTCATCGCAAACTGGCTGCTCATCGTCTAATAGCGAAAATGCCTACACTCGCTGCGATGTGCTACAAGCATAGTGTCGGGCAGCCGTTTATGTACCCGCAAAACAATATGGGCTTTGCTGAAAACTTCCTTCACATGATGTTTGGCACCCCGTGTGAGGCGCCCAATGTGAGCCCGACGCTGGCGAAAGCGATGGACACTATCTTCCTCTTGCATGCTGATCATGAGCAGAACGCGTCGACGTCGACTGTGCGCCTTGCAGGTTCGAGCGGCGCGAACCCCTATGCTTGCATCGCTTCGGGCATAGCAGCGCTCTGGGGGCCTTCACATGGCGGTGCGAACGAAGCTGTCCTCGAAATGCTCTACGAGATTGGCGATGAGTCAAACATCGAAGAGTATATTGCTAAGGCAAAGGACAAGGAGGATCCCTTCAGGCTTATGGGGTTCGGCCATCGGGTCTACAAGAACTTCGACCCCCGCGCGACTGTAATGCGCAAAATATGCGACGAAGTTCTTAAGGAGCTTGGTGTAGAAGACGATCCACTTTTCCGCATCGCGCGAAAATTAGAGAAGATTGCCTTGGAAGACGACTACTTCGTTAGCAAGAAGCTTTATCCAAACGTCGACTTCTACTCGGGCATTATCTTGAAAGCAATAGGTATCCCTACAAGCTTGTTCACTGTGATATTCGCCACAGGCCGCACGCCGGGGTGGATTGCGCATTGGGACGAAATGCTCAGCCATTCGTATAAGATTGGTCGGCCACGCCAGCTTTACAAAGGCTACACATCACGGGACGTGTAATACTCTTCATCCCCAAGCGTCAAAAGCGCTTGGGGCATTTTCTGAAAAGGTGATTTGGTGGAGCCTAGCGGGATCGAACCGCTGACCTCAACACTGCCAGTGTTGCGCTCTCCCAGCTGAGCTAAGGCCCCGATAAACCAGTCGATCCGAAGTCGGATCTGAGGAGCGCGCATTCTATGCAGATCAACTCTGCGTGTCAATCTGCAACACCCTCTTGCCTTGTGTTTTGCCTATCTGCACCTGCAAACGCTCTACTGGCCGAGCTGAGCAAACTCTTTTTCTAAATTTTTAGCTTGTTTCTTCGATATTCCACCCAAGGTTTCGATGGCAATACGCAATCTGGCGCGCGAAAGATCGAGCCCAATCACTGCGATCGAATCGATAACCGAAAGTGACACTGGCTGGCCGCTAATAGCAACGAAAAGTGGCGCTAAGAAATCACGCACTTTGATATCCAATACCTCAGCTAGTTTCATGAGTGCAGACTCAACCTCGTCACGATTCCATGTCCCCAGTGCTTCGAGTTTCCACAGCGCAAACTGCAATGCTCTGCAAGCATCCACTGGCGCTAACTTGCAATGCGAAAATGACTCGGGAGTAATACTCACAGGGCCACTAAAAAAGTAACTAATAAGCGGTGCAACATCGCTGAGCTTCTCAACTCGTTGTCGCAACAGCGGTATAATAGACTCAAGGCGACCTGAATTTTGAGCCCACGCCAACAGTCGCGCCTGAAAGTCTGCATCGCTGCCCGACTCTCGTAAATATTTCCCGTTCAGCCAATCGAGCTTTTCTGTATCGAATACCGGCCCGCCTAAACTCACTCTGCTGATGTCGAATGCCGCCTCCATTGCTGCAAGAGTAAACACCTCGTCACCGTTGGGCATAGTCCAACCCATCATGCCCAAGTAATTGAGTAACGCCTCCGGCAGGTAACCCATGTCGCGATAGTAATTAATCGATGTAGGATTTTTCCGTTTGCTCAACTTGCTCTTATCTGGGTTGCGCAGGAGTGGCATATGACAAAAGACAGGCGGCGTCCAGTTGAAATATTGATACAGCAACACGTGCTTAGGCACTGAATTAATCCACTCTTCGCCGCGCACTACATGGCTGATTTCCATCAAGTGATCATCCACAACATTGGCGAAATGATAAGTAGGCAGGCCATCGGATTTCATGAGCACTTGCATATCAATCTGCGACCAAGCGATCGACACTTCGCCACGCAACATATCGTTGAACTCACAATTGCCTGACTCTGGTACACGCATCCGAATGACGCAGTCTTGCTTCGCGGCAAGCTTGGCTTCTACATCAGCTTTCGAAAGATGCGCACAGTGCCCATCGTACCCGGGCTGCTGCTTCGCAGCCATTTGCTCTTTTCTCACTTCATCCAACCGTTCTGCAGTACAAAAACAGTGAAATGCGTGACCCGAATCTAAAAGGGTTTTTATGTGCTCGACGTATATGTCGCTGCGCTCGCTTTGACGATAGGGGCCGAAATCGCCACCTATCCCAGGCCCTTCATCCCACTCTAACCCGAGCCATTGGAGTGAGGCCAAAATATCATGCTCGGACTGAGCCGTAGACCTTACCTGATCAGTGTCTTCGATCCTCAAAATAAACTTGCCGCCGTGTTGACGCGCAAAACACCTGTTAAATAAGGCTATATAGGCGGTGCCTACGTGGGGGTCACCAGTAGGTGAAGGCGCTATGCGAGTGCGTACTTGAGTCATTCGTTGTCTCTATCAGCGAAAATGAAGAAGGCGTAAAAAACGCGATTATACTCGAAGCCGTGCAGAGACTCACGCAAAGGGTTTACCCACCTTGACATGAAAGTCGTCTCTGATTTAATACACCGCCGACATCCGCTACAACGTAACTTGCGAGAATCTATTGAGCACTTTAGCGATCGACACACAGCGAAACGAGCTATCCCATGTAGAGGCCCATCGGTTCTGTGTGGCGCCAATGATGGATTGGACCGATCGCCATGACCGCCGATTCCTTCGAGAACTGAGCCAGAACGCCCTGCTCTATACAGAGATGGTTACGAGTGCGGCTTTAGAATATGGCGATCGCCGTAACTTATTAGCGCACAGCCCAGAAGAATACCCGGTCGCCCTTCAGCTAGGCGGCTCTGATCCGAAACAGTTACAACTCGCCGCAAAATCAGGCGAAGACGCTGGTTTCTGCGAGATCAACCTCAATGTTGGATGCCCAAGCGAGCGCGTACAGTCCGGTTCATTCGGCGCCTGTTTAATGGCAGAACCTGAACTCGTCGCCCAGTGTATAGACGCGATGCGACAGTGTGTTGATGTGCCGGTAACCGTTAAATGCCGAATAGGCATCGACAATCAAGATAGCGAGGCTGCATTGCAAAACTTTGTCGGCGTTGTTGCAGACGCAGGCTGTGAGTTGTTTGTTGTGCATGCACGTAAGGCAATACTGTCTGGGCTCAGCCCAAAACAAAATCGAGAAATACCCCCGCTAGATTACGACCGTGTCTATCGCCTGAAAAAGAGTTTCGATAGGCTGACTATTATTATCAATGGCGGAATTACAGACTTATCGACGGCGATAGAGCAGCTAAATCATGTTGATGGGGTTATGCTGGGCCGGGAGGCGTATCAAAATCCGTTCATTTTGGCTCAGGTAGATGAACTGTTTTTTGGTGCTAACCCGAACACGCTTACTCGCAGTCAGGCACTCATGAACTACCTGCCTTATGTGGAGCAGCAATTGGCAATCGGGACTCCGCTTCAGCACATTACGCGACATTTACTAGGGCTCTTTAAAGGAGTTTATGGCGGCAAAGCCTTTCGCAGACATCTGAGCCAGAATGCCTATAAGCCGACCTCGGGCGTAGACGTGTTAGAGCAAGCGATGGACATCGTCGCCAAACATGAGCAAGACAAAGAAATTGAAGACTTGGGAATCAACGAATTATGCTAGCAAAGTTAAAGGCAATGTTTCAGAGTTCGCTTGGTGAATCTGCCGACTCAGGACAACTAGATGCGCTATCCGAAAACTTAATCACTGCGACCTTAATGGTGGAGGTAATGAACAGCGATCATCGGCTCGACGCCCGAGAAGAGCAGGAGTTTATTGCGATTCTTGTTAAAACACTTGGACTCGACGAGGAAGCGGCCGATGAATTACGCGCTTTAGCGCACGAAAAAGCCGAGGAGTCGACGTCGCTCTATGAGTTTACGGCGCAGGTAAATACTCAGTTTTCTGTCGATGCGAAACTATCGCTCATAAAAAATATGTGGCGGATCGCATTTGCCGATGGTGAAGTAGATCGGTATGAAGATGGTGTAATTCGAAGAGTGAGCGAATTAATTTATGTCTCTCACAGTGATTTTATACGTATGAAGATCGCCGCAAGAGACGGTGTCTAGGCGCTAAAATTCGCCAAACGGGTCATCAAGCACGCCGTCGTTATTGAGATATTCTCTGCGCTGCAAATAGGCTTCTCTAATAAAAAGATAACGATCTCCGGTAATTAATTCATCAAGCGCTAGAACACCTGACCTAGAATCAGTTTCGTCTAGTAAAAATAAGCCGAGACGCAGCGAAGGATCTTCGACACGCTGAAGCGGATTAAACACAGTGTCGATAATTAATCCGAACGAGTCGCGCACCGTGCTCGCGCCGAATACCGGCAGCATTACATAGGGGCCAGAACCAACGCCCCAAGTAGCTAGGGTTTGGCCAAAATCTTCCTCATTTTTACGTAGACCAAGGCTGCTGGCAACATCGAGAAAACCACCTAGACCAACAGTGCTATTGAGGAGCAACCGGCTGCCATCGCCTGCAGCTGCAGACAATTTTAGCTGCAATATATCGTTTGCAAGAACATTAATATCATCGACATTACTGAAAAAATTGCCGATCCCCTGCCTCGCAACCCGCGGCAAGAAAGTCGTATACGCGAAAGCAGTCGGTCTTACGACGAGCTGGTCGAAATAATCATTCCACTTAAATATATAGCCATTTGCCTCTCGCCAAGGATCGTTTGTGTGGGAAGCCGCGATCGACGAACAGGAAACCAATAGCGCCGCGGCGCAGATTAACAGCGTCGTTACGGTAGATCTAAGCTGACTCCGTCTACGCAGTTTTACGAACACCTTTCGAACCAACATGCACATCCCTTCGCTCTGCAGCTCAGTTGTCAGTAACTATTGCCCCCTCGAGTTCGCTTTCAATCTCTCTAAGGCCTTTTCTATCCGCGCCGGCGAAACCGGCATCTTAGTCTTGAGGCTTTGCGCAAACGCCGAGACGCGATATTCCTCTAACATCCATCTAAGCTCTTCAAACTTAGTCGTATTGCCCTCTGCCCCACTGGTTTGAGGTGCGCTGTTAAACGTCTCTAATTTTTGCCAGTAGCCAGCCAGTAGTTCTGAATCGATTTTGTCTTTGGGACCCATAAATGGGGCTTTACCCAAGCGAAGCTCAATCGCATCCAAGTACCTCGGGTAATCCTTAAGTCTCTCGACACCGCTTTCAGCCACAAAGTTGGGCCCAAACAATCGCTCAAGTTGGCTCGCCACATCGGACGTAAGATAGCCAGGTGCAGAGGATAACGCCGACAGGCGCTTTTTGAGTGTGAGCCGAATCACTATTATCCGCTCGAGGAGCGTAACCAAGCGATCGCCAATACCGACCACCTGTGATTTGGCCACATTTAACGCCCGTTCAAAGGTCTCACGGCTTCGTACCGTTTTCACACTTCCAAGTGCTTCCACGTAACATGCTTCGACACACTGTTCGGCGAAATCTGCAGACCCTACGGGCAGCTTAAGCGCATTCTGTTTGACGAAGCGGTCGAACTGTTTGCGCAGCATATTGCGTTGTTGCAGGCTGTTGAGCATGACCAGCTTCACCACTCCTCGCAAGTGCGCTAAACCAGCTTGGTGTTCATCAGCAAAAAGGCGCACTGATACACTAGATCCTGCATCCACGAGACTTGGGAATCTGATTAGTCGGATATTGCCCTCTCCAACTTCAAGACTTTGAGGCAGTGCTTTTTCGGGCATTACAACCAGGCCCGAGGTTTCTATCGGATGACCAATAGCCTGTTTAGTCGCCGGTGTCTTTGCCCCGCTCACCTCATCTTTACAAAATCTCTCTTGCAGCACACGCAGCGAGCTATCGATCGCGAGCTGCGCGCCGTTGTTATCGACCACTCTGACTTTTATCTTTAAGTGAGCACGCAGCTCAATCGCTTCAAGCTGAACCCGCTCGATTCTGATCCTCCGAAGCTCATAAATCGCGTCAGTTAAGGAATCGAGCAAATCGACGGAACCTCCCATAAGGTAAGGGACTAGCTGGTCAACGAACGCGTTAACGGGAATAAAGTTTTTCCTTTGCGCTTTGGGAAGACCTTTGATCAGAGCAACACATTTTTCACGAATAATGCCGGGTACTGCCCAATCGATATCCGCGGCAGTCAGCTGGGCTAGCAGGGCTTTGGGCACATCGATTGTCGCTCCGTCGAGCTCCTTACCAGGTTCAAAAACATAGTCGATTTTAAGAGTGTTACTCTGTATCGCCGCCGCATCTGGGAAGTCAGCGAAGCTGAATCCATCTCCATTGTCTGCTAGAAGGTCTTTCTCACTGAGCTGGAGGCACACACCCTTGCGATCGTCTATAGAGGCTAGCCAGCTCTTCAATGTCCTAAGTGAATTCACCTCGCTAGGTATTATTCGTTCGAAAAAGTCGATTTGTTGTGATTCGCTCGCGAGTATGTCAGGGCGCCGGAGTTTATCTTCGAGTTTCTCCAGTCGCTCTAGGAGCGACAAATTATGTCTAACAAAACCAAGTTCGCTCGATACCTGCTGCCCAACAAGCCCATGCCTTATAAAAATTGCCCGTGCGGCGACCGAATCGACTGGGGCATAACGTACCAGCGCTCGCTCAACCAGGGTGAGGCCGAATAAATGAACCTTCTCATATGCCATGACCTCTTGTCGTTTGCTGCTCCAGTGAGGATCGAACGACTCACGCTTGACGAGATGCATCGCAACCTCTTCGACCCACTCAGGCTGAATCTTAGCTGCTTGCGTCGCAAAGACTTGCGAGGTTTCTATCTGCTCCCCTGTCATAATCCATTTCGTATTGGACCTTGCGAGTACTGACGCGCCGAACAGTGAAAACTTCTTATTGCGCGTGCCAACGAAACTTCGATCGTCGGACTTGCGCGCGACTTGGTTAAGTGATCCCGCGATGAGACTTTTGTGCACACTCGCATAATCTGAATCATCGTTGCTCACACGAAAGCCTAGCCCTTGGCTTGCCAATAACAGTTGCCGGTGAACCTCTCGCCACTCTCGCATTCTCATAAATGACAGGAATTGTTTTTTACAGTACTTGCGAAGCGCTGCTTGCGGCGAGTCCTGCCTTAACTTTTCATAGGTGTCCCAGAGAGTAACCAGCGACATAAAATCCGAATCTGGGTGTTTGTATTCAGCCTGCCTCTCGTTAGCCACTTGCCTGTTCTCACTATTGCTTTCACGCGGATCTTGAATACTTAGACCGCTTACAATGATTAAAACTTCCCTCAAGCAGCCTAGTTTATGCGCCTCTAACAGCATTCTTGAATAGCGAGGGTCGATCGGGAGAACCGCCATTTGCCGGCCGATCGAAGTCAGATTTTTGCTCGCTGTAATCGCATTGAGCTCAAGCAGAAGCTTATGACCCTCGTTGATCGCTTTTGATTCCGGCATCTCGATAAAGGGGAAATCTTCCACATCGCCCAATTTGAGATGCAGCATTCGAAGAATAACGGCAGCAAGATTAGTGCGCTGAATTTCGGGATCTGTGTAAAGCGGCCGAGATTCAAAGTCTTGCTCCGAATATAGACGAATACAAATACCGTCTGCCACGCGCCCGCAACGCCCTTTGCGCTGATTCGCGCTAGCCTGTGAAATAGCCTCTATAGGAAGTCTCTGCACCTTGCTCTGAAGACTATAACGGCTTATACGTGCAGTGCCCGTATCAACGACATAGTTGATCCCTGGCACAGTGATTGAGGTTTCAGCAACATTAGTGGCCAGTACTACGCGGCGCGTCTGGTGGGTCGAAAAAATTCTCGCTTGTTCCGCGTGTTGCAACCGGCCGTAAAGTGGTAATACGTCGATATCGCCTAATTTCGCTTTGCGCAAGCTTGTTGCGGTGTCGCGAATCTCTCTTTCACTCGGGAGAAAGACGAGGATGTCGCCGCTACTTTGATTGTTACTTCTGTCGTGCTGCAATATTTCGCGCACGGCCGTGGTGATGGCTTCGGTCTGTGCATCTTCGGAGCGCGCGCCCTCACCAGGATCTGCAAGGGGTTTATACCGGACTTCGACTGGAAAGGTTCTACCCTCAACCGAAACGACAGGGGCGTTACCGAAATGGTTTGAGAATTTCTCTACATCGATCGTCGCCGAAGTGATGATCAGCTTAAGGTCTGTCCTCTTGCGAATAAGATCGCGCAAAAAGCCAAGGAGGAAATCGATATTGAGAGAGCGTTCGTGAGCCTCATCAATAATAATTACTTCATACTTGCTAAGAAATCGGTCCGCCTGAATCTCAGCTAAGAGAATCCCGTCGGTCATTAGTTTTAAAAAGGTATTGGGTCCAGTCCTATCATCGAAACGAACCTGCGAGCCCACACCCCGCCCTGCACTCTCGCCGAGCTCTTCGGCGATCCTTGTCGCTACTGATAATGCGGCAAGCCGCCGCGGCTGGGTATGCCCAATCATACCCTGACGCCCTAAGCCCGCCTCCAAGCAGATTTTAGGCAGCTGTGTAGTCTTGCCAGACCCTGTATCACCAGCAACAACGACTACTTGGTTAGATCGAATAAGCTCGGCAATCTCCCCAGCCTTGGCGCTGACAGGGAGTTGAGGCGGATACGACTGGGTTTCTGGAATTAGCTGAGCGCGCAACTCACACTTGCTTTCGGACTTCCTAAGCTCAGCTTGCAGCTGTTCGAAAGCGCGCATTCTCTCACTAGTGACTAGCGTGTCGCGCGACAGTTCGCTGAGGGTCGACGTAAACTTTGACACTCGTTGCCGCAACCGGAACGAATCGGCTGACTGCACACGGGCCAGTGCTTTTTCAAGAGTATTAAGTAATAGCCCCACTGCTTTCGGCACTGAGTTTTCTTGATTTACCTCGTTTATTCTCTTTTGAACTGATGCCCCTACCCGAGGCGCGGATTTGGCTGTGGTCGAAGCGGAGCCCTTGCGGTTCAATCGTGTTAACCCCTTAGTGTAATTCTCGGCGCAAGATTTTGCCTATTATCGACTTCGGCAGATCGTTAACGAAGACGACTTCTTTGGGTACTTTATAGGTGGTTAAGCCCTCACGACAGTGAGCGATGATGTCATCAACACTCGGTTGCTCACCGTGTGCGACTACAAAAAGTTTAACTACCTCGCCCGTACGCTCGTTAGGAATCCCAATAGCCGCGCTTTCTAGCACGCGCGGATGCCTGTCAACCCAGTCTTCGATTTCATTGGGAAAGACATTAAAGCCAGAGACAAGAATCATGTCCTTCTTCCTATCAACTATCCGTACATATCCATCCGAATCGATTTCAGCGTAGTCGCCGCTTTTGAACCAGCCCTCAGGTGTTATCGCGTCTTTCGTCGCTTGCTCTTGCCCCCAATAACCCTTCATCACTTGCGAGCCTTTTATCCAAAGTTCACCGCGCTCACCGGCGGACAGGATCTCTCCTGCTTCGTTCGCTGTGCATAATTCGGTATCAGGCACCGCGAATCCAACAGTACCGGCGATCACCTTGCCAGGGACATTGACTGTCACCGCAGGCGAGCACTCGGTAAGTCCGTAGCCTTCCATAATCTCGCAGCCAGTTCGTTCGAGCCATTCCTCCGCGACCGATGAACTCATCGCCATACCACCGGCACCGCAGAATTTAAGGTATTTTTTGTCCAACTTGGCGAAACTAGGATCCCGCATGATCGCTAAGTAGAGTGTATTAATCCCTACAAAACCGCTAACTTTATAGCGTGCGAGCGCTTTTATCAGGCTAGGAATGTCTCGCGGATTCGTTATGAGAACGCTGTGATTGCCCGCGTAGGGCATAGCAAAACAGTGCATCAAAAACGCGTAGCTGTGGTAGAGAGGAAGAGGAGCTGCGACGCTTTCGACACAATCATCCATAGCCAGAACCGACCGCGAGCGAAATTGCATTAGGTTCGCAATAAGGTTTGCGTGAGTAATCATCGCCCCCTTTGCCACGCCGGTGGTGCCTCCGGTGTACAGAAGAACAGCGGTATCATGACGATCGAACACCGGTGCAACAAACGCACTCTCTGTTGGCTTTAGCGTATCGGTAAAACGAACAGCGCTTGGTAAGGAGTAGCTTGCCACCATTTTTTTCACGTATTTTGCCGCAGCATTGAGTAAGAATTTCTTCGGGGCCGACTGGAGATCGCCTAACGAAGAAATGATCACTGTCCTGAGCTGTGTGCGCGCGAACACTGTCTCAATTTTTGATGCAAATGATTCTAGTGTAACTACCGCAACGGCACCTGAGTCGTTGAATTGATGTTCAAGTTCCTGTTCCGTGTAAAGCGGATTAGTACTGACCACGATAAGTCCCGCGCGCAACGCACCATAGAGTGCAATCGGGAACTGGAGAACGTTGGGTAGCTGAATAGCTATACGATCGCCTGGCTGTAAATCCGTTTGATTCTGTAGGAAATTCGCAAAGCGCTGACTCAATTCATCGACATCGGCAAACCTCATCGTTTTACCGAAGCAGCTAAAGCCGGGGAGTTCGGCATGAGTCGACAGGCAATAGTCTATGAGTTCAGGTAACGACTGAAATTGCTGAGGGTCTAATTGGTCTGTGAGCTTCTCTAGCACAAGCCCTCCACTGGGCATCAACGGTTGTCTTACTACTTCGTGAGAAGCTTCATCGCTTCTTCTAAGCCTTTCACAGAAAGCGGGTACATTTTGTTTTCGGTAAGCTCTTTAGCTACTTCGATCGAATAACTGTGCTCCCAATATTCTTTCGGCGTTGGGTTAATCCAGACTAAATGCTCAAAATGTTCACTCAATCTCTTAAACCAAGTCGCCCCCGCTTCCTCATTATAATGCTCTATGCTGCCGCCAACGTGTGTAATCTCATAGGGCGCCATGGTGGCGTCGCCTACAAAAATAACTTTATAGTCTTTTGCAAATTTGTTGATTATGTCGAAAGTCGAGGTGGTCTCAGCATGACGTCGATGACTCTTAGTCCATACGGACTCATAAACGAAGTTATGAAAATAGTAATATTTAAGATGCTTGAATTCAGTCCTCGCCGCAGAAAAAAGCTCCTCACAGAGTTTCACATGGGGATCCATAGAACCGCCGACATCGAAAAATATGAGGACTTTGACAGAATTATGTCGCTCGGGAACCATTTTAATATCTAGCATGCCGGCATTTTTGGCCGTGGAAGCGATTGTGTCCGAGATATCTAACTCTTCAGCTGCACCGGTTCGCGCAAATTTGCGCAGCCGCCTGAGCGCCATCTTTATATTGCGAGTGCCAATCTCTACCGAATCGTCTAAGTCTCGATAATTGCGTTTATCCCACACCTTCACTGCGCGTGAATTACGGCCGCCGTCCTGACCGACTCTGATTCCTTCGGGGTTATATCCGTTAGCACCAAAGGGGGAAGTACCGCCGGTTCCGATCCACTTATTGCCGCCCTGATGGCGTTTTTCTTGCTCCTGAAGGCGCTTCTTAAACTCCTCCATTAATTTCTCGAGTCCACCCAGCGCTTCGATCTTCGCCTTTTCTTCATCGCTGAGCATCGATTCGAGTTCTTTGCGCAGCCACTCGCTCGGAATTTCAGCCATAGTCAGGTCGTCAAGCGCTTCGATTTTTTCAAAATATTTAGAGAATGCGCGATCAAACTTATCGAAGTTTTTCTCGTCTTTCACAAAACACATGCGCGAAAGAAGATAAAAGTCATCGATATTGCCGAAAATGATATTCCGTTTGAGACACTCGAGTAACGTGAACAGCTCGGTGAATGAGACCGGCAGGCGCTCTTTGCGAAGCATCATAAAGAAGTCGATAAGCATTAGCTTTTAGCTCGATGCATAAACGCGAGTTTCTCAAGGAGGTGAACATCTTGCTCGTTCTTCAAGAGCGCTCCGTAAAGAGGTGGTATCGAATTCTTCGCATCCCGGTTCTTCAAAATATCTTCTGGAATATCATCGGCCATCAGCAACTTGAGCCAATCGATCAGCTCAGACGTTGACGGCTTTTTCTTCAGGCCAGGAATCTTGCGCACATCAAAGAAAACATCCATCGCTTGTCGCACAAGGTCTTTCTTTATTTCTGGATAGTGAACATCGACGATTTTTTCCATTGTCTGTGAGTTTGGAAACTCGATATAGTGGAAAAAGCATCGGCGCAGAAAGGCATCGGGAAGTTCTTTTTCATTATTACTGGTTATAATTACTATCGGTCTTGTGGTCGCCTTCACGAGCTTTTGAGTTTCGTAAACGAAAAACTCCATTTTATCGAGCTCAAGTAACAGGTCATTTGGGAATTCGATATCAGCTTTGTCGATCTCGTCGATTAAGAGAACTGATTGCTGTTCTGCCTCGAACGCTTCCCACATTTTACCCTTTACGATGTAATTAGAGATGTCTTTGACCTTCTCATCACCGAGTTGAGAATCGCGTAATCGAGATACAGCGTCGTATTCATAGAGCCCTTGCTGCGCTTTTGTTGTTGACTTTACATGCCATTGGATAAGGGGCATGCCTAGCGCTTCTGAAATCTGCTCTGCTAACATTGTTTTGCCAGTACCAGGCTCACCTTTGATGAGTAGTGGTTTTTCGAGCGCAATTGCCGCATTGACTGCTAACTGTAATTCGTCTGTCGCGACGTATTTGTCTGTACCTGTAAAATTCATTCGCGTATCTCTCTTCTACTCTGCTGTTCAAAAGGAAATCTCGGCCTGAACGACCGTAAAACGCCATTGTAAAATGGCTGAGCCACTAAATACAGTACGCGTGAACTAATGACCCAGACTAGGCGCTTGAGTCTAGGTTGTTCGGCCTCTGGCCATCGGCTGCGTTATTTCGCAGCAGAGCGCCGCCGCCTCCTCTCGCGTAACCACACAATAGCTGCCACGACGAGACCAAGCACTACGCTCAAGAAAAGTGGTACGAACGCGCGTAACGCAGCGTCTGAGCCGAGTGTGATGGCATCGAGCGCGAGTACCATCAGTGCAGGGGCGAGATGAGGGCCATCAACGTGACTCGGCCATGGCGTAGCAAGCATCGCAATAGCTATGGCTCTTATGCCATAGGTCAGCGAAACAGCGCGTCTGAAGACAATGAGATGCCAAATAATAGCAATGAATAGCGACGACGCGAGCAGGTACACAAGCCAAAATAAACCGTAATTTGCCATCTATCCTCCCTTATCCCTTCTTTTCACGTCCGCGCCAGTGTCTTTAGCTTGGCCTGCTCTCTACTCCACCCAGCGGACGATATGCTCGTCATAGCCGTCAGGGTGGACATATTCTTCACTAATTGCCCGACCAGATAGCGAAATCCCTGCGCTTATCATCGCATCGCGCGACCCTGTTAATAGTGGATGCCAATCGAATAGAGGCTTGCCCTCATGACGCAGACGATAGGCACAGGTTGCGGGCATCCATGTTGCAGAGGCGATATCCATTGCCTTTACATCGAGGCAGTCAGGCACCAAGTCGGTCCTGGTTTGATAGCAGCCACAGCCCCCAGTATCCTGATCATGGTATTTGCAGACAACGCGCGTATGGACAATCTCGTCGGTTTCATCATCCATTAGCTTTTTTAAGCAGCAACGCCCGCAGCCGTCGCAAAGACGTTCCCACTCCGTCTCACTAAGTTCTCCAAGGGGTTTATGCCAAAACTCTATTGCGGCTGACTTAGTGTCTTTCATGAATCAAGTACGCCTTCGAAACCAGCTTGCAAAAGTTCCTTTTTCCACAGTGACAACTCGGATGGCCACGCGCCCTTCTCAGGCTCAGTTTCCATCAGATGCATATAGGCGAGCAGTTGCCGCTTGCGGGCTAATACTTCGGGCGCAAGGCCGTGGGCCTCGGCAGCAGACGCGACGACCGCTTGTAATCGTTTAAGCCGCTTGCGCATGTCGGGCGTTAGGGGTGCCGATAACTCAGCGTTATCTATCTTCGCCGTGTAATCACAGCCATCGGCCAACTCAGCAAACATTGATCCGTAACGCTTTACAACAGAGGCCTCTACTCGGCTCAAACTTCCCTTGTCTATTAATAAACGCGCACTGGAGACTTGTTCCCCCGAGGTATTGGCACCCGACAGTGCCCCGGCGATCTCCACCAAATCATTGTCTTTTAAGATCCAGCTTTTGGGTTTGTCACGACGCCGCGCCTCTTTCTCACGCCAGACACTTAGCTCTCTGAGCAGCACCAGCCCATCAGAACTGAGGCGCCATGCATTGCTTAGCGATTGATAGAGCGTTGACCAACTAGATTCAGCCTCATTGTTAAGCGCTGTCTGGATTAGATTTTGACACTCGGTAGCAAACCAGTCGGACATGTTTCGTTCGCGAAGCTCGCTAAGAAGCTGGTTTCTCAAATCAATGAGGTGTACGACATCGATCGCGGCATAGCGCAGCTGTGCGTCGGTCAGAGGGCGTTGCAACCAATCCGATCGGGTCACATCTTTCTCAATAACCGCATCCAAACGCAGCAAGACAAGCGCTGCGTAGCTAAGGCTTGGCCCTAAACCAAGGAACGAAGCGGCGAGCTGTGTATCGAAAAGTCGTTCGGGAACGAAACCGAAATGCGACAGGAATACACTGAGGTCTTCACCGCAAGAATGAAATATAAATTCTACGATCCCTGCACTGCACAGCGCCTCGAACGGCGCCCAATCGTCGATCTCTAAGGGGTCTAGCAGATAACTACAATGTCCATCGCCGATCTGTAAAAGGCCCAACTTCGCGTAGAACGTGTTTGTCCTCATGAACTCGGTATCGACAGCGAGCGCGTCTAGCTGAGACCAGCTCTCGCACAGTGCCGCTAGCGAGTGTGAATCAGCGACATAAACCATTTGAGGCGACTCAGTGTATTCGCGCACTTCACCCATAAAATCCATCCGAAAGAGTTTTGCGACCAGCAAAAGCATGCGTAAGAGTGCCGCCGTCGACATACTCTAATTCGCCGCCAACAGGGACGCCATGTGCTATTCGAGAAACACGTATTTTCTGCGCCTTTAGGCTCTCTGAAATAAAATACGCGGTGGCGTCACCTTCAACAGTGGGGTTACAAGCGATAATTAGTTCTTTTATTTTGCCGGACTCAACCGTCGAAAAAAGCTGTTCTAGCCCGAGCTGTTCGGGACCAATACCGTCGATCGGGGACAAATGCCCCATCAAGACAAAGTAGCGCCCGTTGTAACTACCCGCTTGCTCAATTGCGAATACGTCTCCAGGGGATTCAACGACACAGCAGAGCGACTGATCACGTTTATCGCTTGCGCAAAGCCTGCAGACAGTCTCTTCGGTAAGCGTCCGACACTCGGCACAATTTCCAACAACATCGAGCGCGGCCGTCAGCGCACTCGCTAAACGCACGCCGCCGACCCGATTTCTCTCGAGAAGTTGCAAGGCCATTCGCTGAGCAGATTTTGGTCCGACTCCGGGCAAGCAGCGAAACGCATCAATTAATTCATCGATAAGTGGGCTGAGGTTCACCGCGTATTCCTAATCATTAGTTGCCAAACTCGTTACTACTTGTGTGTGGAGCAATGCGGAAACAAGTATCCGCTTACATAAGCGCTATTCTTCGCTAGAAAGGCATTTTGAAGCCGTCGGGCAAAGTGATTCCACCCGCCAGATCACTTAGCGAGCCTTTGCTCGCTTCTGCAACTTTCGCTACGGCAGAATTTACAGCAGCGGCGAGCAGATCCTCGATCACACTAATTTCTTCTGACAGAAGTGTTTCATCAATTGTTACGCTATTGACTTGATACCTGCCAGTCATTTCGACACGGACGAGTCCCGCGCCAGCGACGCCTTCGACCACCGCCTTCGCTGCGGTTTCCTGAGCCTGTCTCTTATACACATCTCCGAGCCCACGAGACCTCTCTACATCTCG
>OJFP01000090.1_pt1 | contig 69147 bp, 59 predicted proteins | sample 1594141 | NCBI WGS metagenome assembly OJFP01 (sample SAMN05416843, study PRJEB24817) | seawater metagenome | isolation source: Sea water | place: Canada:Atlantic | collected 2013-07 | reverse complement strand
TTCTATTTTAAATTCTTCTGGATAGCGTTTCCCGCTCATAATTATTCACCTTCTTTGCTTAAGTTGAATTATAACTCTAGAAGATGTCTAGTGAATTAGGGGCAGCTCAGGGTTATATTTTTCTGCTGACTCTATTTTGTATACATAAATATTTAAGATACGGCACACATATGTTAATAAGTTTCGACTGTCTGTTGCTGAATCAGATGATTTATCTTTTTATATCATCGCACGGCTGAGAGGAGTAATTAGTTATTACATTAAGTAGGTGCTTATTTGAATTTGCTAGATGATAGGTCAATTAAAGTGGAACGGTATACTTTGATAGTGAGTGCAGCGTGAATCAAGTTACTTTATTGTTTAGCTAGGAACTATACTAGTTCGATGCACTACATGTTTTCTGTGTATGAGAATGTTGTGTTTAAACGTATTAATTAACTGTTTCTAACAATGATGAAATACGCACTTATAAAAACCATGGTAGCCATACTCGTTTTGTCTTTAACAGCGTGCGCTTCTAAAGGGCTGGTTAAACCACAAGATGAGAAATATCGTGGTCTTCCATATATTGCACCGACAACCGAAATACCGCCCACTGGTGTTAAGAGGATTTCGGCTAGAGAGTTAAAGAACCGTCTAAGCACAAGCAAGCGTACCGTGCTAATAGATATTTATGGTGCCATATTTAGAGAAGAAACATTAGATTTTGATGGCGCTTGGTTGGTTAGTACGCCACGAAAGAATCTACCGACTAGTGTTTGGTTGCCGAATGTTGGTAAACAAAAGCTAAACGTAGTCGTTGAACAATATTATCGTCAACAGCTGAAAGAACTTACTGCTAACGACACTAACAAGGTTATTGTAATTTATTGTGTTGAGGACTGTTGGATGGCTTGGAATGCAGCTAAGAGAGCGAAGGAGTGGGGGTATAACAATGTGTGGTGGTTTCGTGAAGGTGTAGATGGTTGGCTTGATAATGGCTGGCAGCTGCAAAATAGTGTACCGATTAATTTGCCGGTAAATGATTAATGGTTACGAAAGTTTTTTTGTTAAAAAGCAGCCTTCTGGCTGCTTTTTAACAAAATAGTTGAGCATTTAAAAGGAATCACCAGGTATTCTAACTGAACCTTCCATCAAGACTCGGGCGCTTCGGCTCATTATTGCTTTTGAAACAGTCCATCCGTTATCGGTTTGATTGGCTTCTGCACCGACACGAAGTGTGCCAGAGGGGTGACCAAAAACTACAGCGTTACGCTTTCCACCGCCTGCGGCAAGGTTAACTAGCGTACCAGGAACAGCGGCTGCAGCACCAATAGCAACGGCGGCTGTGCCCATCATCGCGTGGTGTAGTTTACCCATTGATAAAGCCCGTACGTGTAAATCAATAGCGTCTGCAGACACGTCCTTGTTGCTAGATGTTGTGTAAGATTTGGGTCCTGAAACGAAGGCCACTTTCGGCGTGTGTTGTCGGTTAAGGGCTTCGTCGACATGGTCAATCAAGCCCATTTTAACGGCACCATAAGCGCGAATAGTTTCGAACATGGTGAGTGCTTTGTCGTCACCATTAATGGCTTCTTGTAGTTCGCTTCCTGTGTAACCAATATCTTCGGCATTAATAAATATAGTGGGAATACCTGCCGCAATCATGGTCGCTTTAAAATTACCAACACCTGGCACCTCTAATTCATCAACTAGATTACCAGTGGGGAACATGGGTTCGCCTTCAGCAGAGGGGTTCAAGAACTGAACTTCAACTTCTGCTGCAGGAAAAGTAACACCATCTAATTCAAAGTCTCCTGTTTCTTGGACCTTTCCATTGGTCATAGGCACTTGCGCAATAATGGTTTTCTTAATATTGGCTTGCCAGATACGAATAGTAGCAATACCATTTTCTGGTACACGAGCAGGGTCTACCAAACCGTTACTAATGGCAAACGAACCGACGGCAGCCGTTAAATTACCGCAGTTACCACTCCAGTCCACAAAGGCTTTATCGATAGCCACTTGACCGAAAAGGTAATCGACATCGTGATCAGGTTGCTCGCTTTTCGACAGAATAACAGTTTTGCTGGTACTAGAGGTTGCGCCACCCATGCCATCGGTTTGTTTTCCGTAGGGATCAGGGCTACCAATTACGCGAAGTAAAATATTATCGCGGACTTCACCGGCGACTTGTGCGGCTTTAGGTAAGTCAGTTAAGTTAAAGAAAACACCTTTGCTGGTGCCGCCACGCATGTACGTGGCAGGTATTTTAATTTGTGGTGCGTGAGACATATGCCGTTAACCTCTTAAGCCGCTGTTGATGATTCAAGAAAGTCTTGAGCAAAGCGTTGTAAAACGCCGCCAGCTTCATAAACAGACACTTCATCAGCCGTATCAAGTCGGCATGTGACGGGTACGTTAACCGTTTCGCCATTCTTACGGGTGATGGTTAATGTTAATGTAGCTAGAGGGGCTATATCGCCGCTGACACTGTATGTTTCAGTGCCATCAATAGCGTACGTGTTACGGTTGTCACCCGCTTTAAATTCTAATGGTAGTACGCCCATGCCAACCAAGTTGGTCCGGTGAATACGTTCAAAGCCTTCAGCAACAATAGCTTCAACCCCTGCTAAACGAACGCCTTTTGCGGCCCAGTCACGTGAAGAGCCTTGGCCGTAATCTGCGCCCGCAATAATGATGAGCGGTTGCTTGCGTTCCATATAGGTTTCAATGGCTTCCCACATGCGTGATACTTCGCCTTCGGGCTCAATACGAGTCAATGAGCCTTGTTTAACTTCGCCATTTTCTTGAACCATTTCGTTCAATAATTTTGGGTTAGCAAATGTCGCGCGTTGAGCCGTTAAATGATCGCCACGGTGGGTTGCGTAAGAATTAAAGTCAACTTCTGGTAAGCCCATTTTATCTAAGTAAGCACCGGCTGCACTGTTGAGCATAATCGCGTTAGATGGCGATAAGTGATCGGTGGTGATGTTATCGCCCAGTACGGCCAATGGGCGCATGTCTTTTAATGAGCGTTCGCCTGCTAGTGCACCTTCCCAGTATGGCGGGCGGCGGATGTAGGTTGTTTGTGGGCGCCAATTGTATAGCGGGTCAACTTGCTCAGCTTGAGCAACGTTCTCTGGAAACATAGGGATGTAAATTTCGCGGAATTGTTCAGGCTTAACGCTTTGCTTAACAATTTGGTCAATCTCTTCATCACTTGGCCAGATATCTTTCAACGTAATGGGGTTGCCATCGTGGTCATTACCTAATATGCCTTTTTCAATATCAAAACGAATGGTGCCAGCAATTGCATAGGCAACAACTAATGGAGGTGATGCCAAGAATGCTTGTTTAGCATACGGGTGGATACGCCCATCGAAGTTACGGTTGCCAGATAAAACAGCCGTTGTATACAGGTCACGATCGACCACTTCTTTTTGGATGACTGGATCCAATGCGCCGCTCATACCGTTACAAGTTGTACAGGCAAACCCAACGATGCCAAAGCCCATTTCTTCAAGCTCAGGCAGTAGATTTGAATCTTCAAGGTACAGTTTTGCGACTTTAGAACCCGGTGCGAACGATGTTTTAACCCAAGGTTTACGTGTTAAACCTAGCTTGTTGGCGTTGCGTGCAATAAGACCCGCGGCAATTACGTTGCGTGGGTTGCTGGTGTTGGTGCAACTGGTAATCGCAGCGATGATGACAGCGCCGTCTGGCATTAAGCCTTCTTCGTTTTCAACCACGCCAGAAATGCCGCGCTCAGCTAGTTCAGATGTTGGTACACGGCGGTGTGGGTTTGATGGGCCAGCAATGTTACGCACGACAGATGATAAATCAAACGTGAGTACACGTTCGTATTCTGCTGTCTCAAGATCATCTGCCCATAGCCCTGTTTCTTTGGCGTAGGTTTCGACTAATTTGACTTGCTCAGCGTCACGCCCCGTTAATGTTAGATAATCAATGGTTTGCTCATCGATGAAGAACATACCTGCTGATGCGCCAAATTCAGGTGTCATATTGGAGATGGTTGCGCGATCCCCAATAGTCAAGCTGCGAGCGCCTTCGCCAAAGAATTCTAAGTAAGATGACACGACTTTGGCGTTACGTAAAAATTCGGTTATCGCTAAAACGATATCTGTTGCAGTGATGCCTGGCTGAGGTTTGCCGGTTAAGTTTACGCCGATAATGTTGGGTAAACGCATGTATGAAGGTCGGCCTAGCATTACGGTTTCCGCTTCTAAACCACCAACGCCAAGGGCAATAACACCTAATGCGTCAACGTGAGGGGTGTGGCTGTCTGTACCGACTAGCGTGTCAGGAAAGGCAACGCCATCACGTGCGTGAACGACAGGTGACATTTTTTCCAAATTGATTTGGTGCATGATGCCATTGCCAGGTTGGATCACGTCAACATTTTTAAAGGCGGTTTTACACCAGTTGATAAAATGGAAGCGGTCATCGTTGCGGCGATCTTCAATGGCGCGGTTTTTTTCAAACGCATCTTTTTCAAAGCCAGCGTGTTCTACTGCTAAAGAGTGGTCAACAATCAGCTGAGTCGGTACAACAGGGTTAACTTCAGCGGGATCACCGCCTTTTTCAGCAATCGCATCACGCAGGCCAGCAAGATCAACTAAGGCTGTTTGGCCAAGAATATCATGACAAACAACACGAGCGGGGTACCAAGGAAAATCGAGATCTTGTTTGCGCTCAATGATCTGTTTAAGAGAATCAGTTAATGACGCAGGATCACAACGGCGGACTAGGTTTTCTGCGTATACGCGAGAGGTGTAAGGTAGTTTTTCATACGCACCAGGTTTGATGGCTTCAACAGCTGCGCGTGTATCAAAAAAGTCTAAGTCGGTACCGGGTAGTTTTTTGCGGTAATCAGTATTCATGATGTGTTGCCTATGTAAAATTAAAAAAGCCAGCCTTGAGAGTTCCGGCTGGCTAGTGTGTTATTGCAAGTTTGTTTAGTTGCGATCTGCAATGGCCGGTACAGGGCGTGGATCTGGCCCCGTGTAGTCGGCGTTTGGTCGAATAATGCGGTTATTAGCGCGTTGCTCCATAACGTGAGCTGTCCAGCCAGTAACACGTGACATTACAAAAATTGGTGTAAACAATTTGGTTGGAATGCCCATAAAGTGATAAGCAGATGCGTGGAAGAAATCAGCGTTACAAAAGAGTTTCTTTTCACGCCACATGACTTCTTCACAGCGAACTGACACAGGGTAAAGCGTTGTGTCGCCTACATCAGCAGCTAATTTTTCAGACCATTTTTTAATCACGGCATTACGCGGATCACTCACGGTATAAACGGCGTGGCCGAATCCCATGATTTTTTCTTTGCGTCCAAGCATGCCCATCATTTTTTCTTCAGCTTCTTCTGGAGATGTCCAATCTTGAATCATGTCCATCGCTGCTTCATTAGCGCCACCATGTAGAGGCCCGCGTAACGTGCCAATAGCACCGGTTACGCATGAGTGGATGTCAGACAATGTCGACGCACAGACGCGAGCGTTAAAGGTCGATGCGTTGAATTCATGTTCCGCGTATAAAATGAGTGATGCACTCATTACAGTTGTGTGTAGCTCGTTTGGTTTCTCACCGCGAAGCATATGTAAGAAGTGTCCACCAACAGAGTCATCGTCTGTTTCTGTTTCTATACGGGTACCTTCGTGACTAAATTTGTACCAATAGCAAATAATTGAAGGGAAGATAGCAACCATGCGGTCGATTTTGTCTGTTTGTTCAGAAAAATCTTTTTCTTCTTCAAGGTTGCCCAGCATAGAGCAACCTGTACGAATAACATCCATGGGATGTGCATCTGCTGGGATGTTTTCCAATACTGTTTTCAGTGCATCAGGCAGGCCGCGTAATGTCTTAAGTTTTGCAACATACGTATCAAGCTCAGCTTGATTGGGTAATTTATCGTAAGCCAACAAATAAGCAACTTCTTCAAATTTAGCATTTTCAGCTAGGTCGGTCATATCGTAACCACGATAAGTTAACCCGGTGCCAGATTTACCAACAGTACATAAAGCAGTTTCACCTGCTGATTGCCCGCGAAGTCCCGCTCCGCCAACTTTCTTTTCAGCCATCTCTTATTTCTCCTTCGAAAATAATGCGTCTAGTTTTTGTTCGTATTCGTGATAGCCCAGTACATCGTACAGTTCCATACGAGTTTGCATGGTGTCTATAACGTTTACTTGTGTGCCTTCTTTACGAATGGTTTCGTATACATTGAGCGCCGCGTTGCTCATCGCGCGGAATGCAGATAATGGATATAACACCATGCTTGCGCCAGCTTCGCCCAACTCAGTTGTTGTGAAATAAGGTGTTTGGCCAAATTCGGTAATGTTTGCTAGAACAGGTACGTCTACAGCCGCTGTAAAAGCACGGTAGTCGTCTAGCTCATAAACAGCTTCAGCAAAAATCATATCAGCACCGGCTTCCACGTAAGCACAAGCGCGATCAATGGCTGCCTGTTGGCCTTCGCTGTTATAGGCATCCGTACGAGCCATTAAAACAAAATCAGAATCTGTTTTTGCATCTGCGGCAGCTTTTACGCGATCACACATTTCTTCTTTTGTAACCAGCTCTTTATTTGGGCGGTGGCCACAACGTTTAGCAGCGACTTGATCTTCAATATGAACCGCAGCAACGCCAGCGCGCTCAAATTCTTTAATGGTACGAGCAATGCTAAATGCGCTGCCCCAACCAGTGTCAATATCAACGAGCAAAGGAACATCGGTCGCAGCGGTAATACGGCTTGCGTCGGTGAGTACGTCATTTAATGTGGTAACGCCTAAATCCGGTAGGCCGAATGAGGTGTTAGCCACACCGCCACCTGATAAATAAATAGCTTTGTAGCCTGTTTTTTCAGCTAATAACGCAGCATAGGCATTGATAGTGCCCATGATTTGAAGTGGTTGTTCTTCAGCCATTGCTTCACGAAAGCGTAGACCTGCTGATTTGATTGTACTCATTTAAATAAAACTCCTTAACTAAAAAATGTTGTTTATACCCTGGGGTATAGGTTTCGTGGAAGTGGGTGGGTAAAACGCAACCACTTAACTCAGCGTTAAACGCTTTTTGGGTAACCCAGTGCTTTAAGGTCGTTGGCAATTTCGCTTAAAGTAGTAGAGTCATCAATCGTTGCAGGGACTTTGTGCTCTACACCATCAGCCATGCTGCGCATGGTGCCGCGCAATATTTTACCAGATCTTGTCTTTGGAAGGCGTTTTACGATAGCGGCCGTTTTAAAGGCAGCAACGGGACCGATTTTTTCGCGCATTAAGGCAACCAGTTCTTTAACGACCTCATTATCATCTCGACTAGTACCAGACTGTAAGACGGCAAAGCCTATCGGTGATTGGCCTTTGAGTTTATCGGCAACACCAATGACGGCGCATTCGGCAACATCTGGGTGAGACGCTATAACTTCTTCCATTGCGCCTGTTGATAATCGGTGCCCAGCGACATTGATCACGTCATCTGTTCGCCCCATGATATAGACATAGCCATCTTCGTCTTGATAGCCTGCATCGCCTGTTTCGTAATAACCTTCAAACGTTTCAAGGTATGAGCTAAAGAAGCGCTCTTCATTTTGCCAAAGTGTTGGGAAGGTGCCGGGCGGTAAGGGTAATTTGATCGCAATAGCGCCCATTTCCCCAGTTGCAACGGGTTGCCCTGCCTCATCTAAAAACTGAATATCGTAACCAGGTACGGGCATTGTTGGTGAGCCAGGTTTAACTGGAAATTCCTCAAGACCTAAGCAGTTTGAGGCAATTGCCCAACCTGTTTCAGTTTGCCACCAGTGATCGACGACGGGAACTTGTAATTTATCTTGTGCCCAAAACAAGGTATCTGGGTCGCAACGTTCCCCTGCCAAGAATAAAGCGCGCATACAAGACATGTCGTATTTTTTGATATGTTCGCAGTCTGGGTCTTCTTTTCTAATGGCCCTTAGTGCAGTGGGTGCGGTAAATAATGAGGCAACCTTATGCTCTGAAATAACGCGCCAAAATGCTCCCGGATCCGGTGTTCCGACAGGTTTGCCTTCAAAAATAACAGTCGTAGAGCCATTTAACAAAGGGCCGTAACAAATGTATGAATGGCCAACCACCCAGCCAATATCGGATGCGGCCCAAAAGACTTTGCCGGGTTCGATATTATAGAGGTACTTCATCGTCCACATCATAGCAACGGCGTGGCCGCCATTATCGCGTACCACACCTTTGGGCTGGCCCGTCGTGCCTGAGGTGTAAAGAATATAAAGAGGGTCGGTTGCCTCGACTGATACGCAATCTACGGGTGTTGCATTAGCTACAGCTGTTGTCCAATCAACATCGCGGCCTTCTTGCATATCGGCTTGCTCTTGAGGGCGTTGTAATATGACAGTGTGTGCTGGCTTGTGGTCAGATAATTCAATCGCGCCATCTAATAAAGGCTTGTACTTGATCACCCGCGAGCCTTCAAGACCACATGAAGCTGAAAGAATAACGTTGGGTTTTGCATCGTTAATGCGGGTAGCCAGTTCATTGGCAGCAAAACCACCAAAAACGACTGAATGAACAGCGCCAATTCTTGCGCAGGCTAACATGGCCATTACGCCTTCAGGGATCATTGGCATATAGATCAATACCCGATCACCTTTTGTAACACCGAGGCTAGATAAAACACCTGCAAGCTTGGATACCTTGTCGAGAAGTTCTTGGTAACTGTATGTTCTTTTAGTCTTGGTTACTGGGCTGTCATAAATTAACGCGGCTTGTTCTGCCCGACCATTTGCAACATGGCGGTCAAGGGCGTTATAGCACGTGTTTAATTTTGCGCCTGAAAACCAACGGTAGATAGGGGCTTTGGAATCGTCCAAGACGTTGGACCATGTTTGATCCCAATCAATGGCTTTAGCAGCGTTTGCCCAAAACGTTTCTGGCTGATTAAGTGATTGCTTATATTGATCTAAATATTGGCCCATAACTCTCTCTAGGATGGTTTTAAGTTATTATTTTTGACGTCTTATTGCTCGATAATAAGCCGACGATAATACTATTTTTGAGGCTTTTTTTCAAGCCAAACCCTCAACCCCTGGCTGATGAGGTCTATATCTAACGCTAGAATTTTAAAGAGGTTTTCTGGACTAAGTTGACAGCCGGTGGCAGAAATTTCGTCTATAAAATAGGCTTTTATTTGCTGGGTCAGCGCATCGCTAGTGGACGCGTGTTTTGCGAACTTGGCGAATATTTTTATGCGGTCGCGTAGTGCATCAGCTAAGGGATTTAAGTTCTTTACCATACAAAAATGAGTGAGATAAGCACGCTCACATTGAGTGCTCATGAGTTTGTCAATGGAGTTTAGCCAGTCGTCGGGGTTAAAATCAACTGGCGAAGTGGGCGGAAAGATAAAAGGCTGGTCATCAACAGTGAGCTCTGGGTATGACACTCCGAAGGTATCTCCTGTAAACATGCCGTTGCTTGTTTTATCGACAATACAAAAATGATGTTTTGCATGGCCAGGCGTGTCGATAATGTTCAGTTGCCGACCTTGAAAATCTAGATTGAACCCATCGCATGCTTCTGTCACACGTTGTTCATCAATTGGAACTAAGTCGCCGTATTGTTTTTTGAATTCTATTTCGCCATACACGGCAGATGCACCTGCTTGGAGTCGGCTTGGGTCAATCATATGGCGAGCACCACGCGGGTGAATAATGAGTTGAGCATTGGGGCATAATTGCATGAGTTTGCCTGCGCCACCTGCATGATCTAGGTGTACGTGCGTGGGTATAATGAAGTCAACGTTTTCAACGGGTATATTTTTGATGTTGAGTAGCTCAATCAGTAAAGGGATTGAATGATTAGTTCCTACATCAATAAATGCCGCATGACCATCTTCTTCGATCAAGTAACAGCTCGCTAAACCAGGTCGTACATATTGAGCGTCAATGCAGCTAATACCATAGCCTAAGTTTGTATAGTTCAGTTGCCCCATGCGGTTTCATCAGCCTTGTTAGAAAGAAGCTTTATGTTAAACGCAAAGACAGGTTATTCAAGTTAAAGATAGCGAGTAAACGAGTAGTTGCGGTGTGTTTTATTAACACATTTTATCAATCAACACCGAATGAGGGCTTGGATCTTGATGGTGTGAATGAGTTTTTCTCTTTCGACCTTAAAAAAGGTGGTGAGGTGATTAAGGCCGGTGCTAAAGCCGACCGCAATGTTTTCTACTATGTGATTAATCGTACCAATGGCAAGTTGATTTCAGCCAACCCATTTGTTACGCGTCAGGATTGGACGACAGGCGTAGATCTTAAAACGGGCCGTCCAATTGAAACACCTAATGCGCGCCTAGGTGATCCTGCTAAAGCCGAGGGTAAAAAAGGTTCCTCTATTTTGCCGTTCCATCTTTCTTAGGTGGTAAAAACTGGATGCCTATGGCTTATAGTCCTGATGCAGATTTATTTTATGTGCCATCAAACGAGTGGGGAATGGGTCTTTGGAACGAAACAGCTACCTACAAAAAGGGAGTAGCCTATATAGGTGCCGGTTTTACTATTAAGCCGCTTTATGAGGATTATATTGGTGTGTTAAGAGCGATTGACCCGAAAACAGGGAAATGGATTTGGGAATATAAGAACTATGCACCTCTTTGGGGCGGTGTATTAACGACGGGTGGTAATTTGGTGTTTTTTGGAACCCCAGAAGGTTACTTGAATGCACTAGACGCTAAAACGGGTGAGTTACTTTGGCGGTTCCAGACAGGGTCAGGCATCGTGGGTATTCCCGTAACTTGGGAAATGGATGGCGAGCAATATATTGCTGTTCCTTCTGGTTGGGGTGGTGCTGTTCCTTTATGGGGTGGCGATGTTGCTAAGCGCATTAAAATACTGAACCAAGGTGGTTCATTATGGGTGTTTAAACTTCATAAAAGCTAAGAACGATGTTGTAGAGAAAAAGGTCAGACTGTCTGGCCTTTTTTTACGCCTGAAAATAAGGCAAGAGAAATTTGATATAGTAACGAGATAATTTAAAGAAACGGAGTGAGTATGGCGGTTTATAAATCCCCAGTGCGAGATATGCAGTTTGTTCTAAATGAAATTATCAATATAGGTTCATTAACCGAAATTGAGAAATTTGAAGATGCAACTGACGACATTGTTTTAGGTGTGCTTGATGAGGCGGCGAAACAAATTGATAACACGATTGGTGTGTTAAATGAATCGGGTGACTCAGAAGGGGCCTCATTAAAAGATGGCGAGGTGACCACGCCTGCCGGCTTTAAAGAAGCATATGCGGCCTATGCAGAAAGTGGCTGGATTGGGTTAGATAAAGACATTGAGTTTGATGGACAAGGTTTACCTTATGTCTTGGCAACAGCCGTTACGGATATGTTATCGGGGGCAAATGGGGCGTTTTCTTTATATCCAGGTTTGAGTAACGGGGCTTATGAGGCATTAAAGGCACACGGTACACAAGAGCAAAAAGAAACGTATATGAGCCATTTAAGCCTAGGTGATTGGAGTGGCACAATGTGCCTAACAGAACCCGGTGCGGGCAGTGATCTTGGGCAAGTAAGAACAAAAGCAACTCCACAAGATGACGGCAGCTACCTGGTGGAAGGGAATAAGATTTTCATTACCGCTGGGGAGCACGACCTAACCGATAATATTATTCATTTGGTCTTAGCGAGAACGCCGAGCGCGCCAGAAGGCATCCGTGGTATTAGCATGTTTGTAGTACCTAAGTTTTTAATTAATGAGGATGGCTCATTAGGTGACCGTAACGAAGTGGAGTGTGCAAATATTGAAGAAAAAATGGGTATTCATGGCTCATGTACTTGTGTTTTAAATTTTACGAACGCAAAAGGTTATTTAGTGGGTGAGCTCAATAAAGGCATTCAAAATATGTTTGTAATGATGAATGCAGCGCGTTTAATGGTTGGTTTGCAAGGGTTAGGTGTGGCTGAGCGTGCGACACAAAATGCTATCACCTATGCTAAAGACCGTAAGCAAGGCCGTCCATTAACTCGTAAAGCAGAGTCGTCATTCGATAGTGATACTATTATTGTTCATCCAGATGTTCGCCGCATGTTGCTAACAATGAAAGCTTTAACCGAAGGCTGCCGAATGATGGCATACGATACGGCAAAGCACGTCGATTTATCTGAAAATCACGCAGATGATGCCGTAAGAAGCGCGTCTAAAGCTCGGGTTGATTTGATGACACCGGTCTGTAAAGCATTTATCACCGATGTCGGTGTGGAAGTCTCAGGCCTAGGTGTGCAAGTATATGGTGGTCATGGATATATCACAGAGCATGGCATGGAGCAGAACATGCGAGATAGTAAAATTTTCTGTATCTATGAGGGGACCAATGGCATTCAGGCGATGGACTTAATTGGTCGCAAGCTTTCTATGAATGGTGGGCAGTTGCCAGCGGATTTTTTCGCAGATGTGAAAAGCGAGCTGGCATCGGCTGAATCAACTCTCGATTTCATTACGCAACCGTTGACTGAAGCACTTAATGCGTTGGAAGAAGTGACAAATTGGGTGGTTAACTCAAAAGAGAATAACCCCAATGATTCTGCAGCGGCAGCCGTTGATTATTTGCAGATTTTTGGTTTAGTTTCACTGGGTTATTACTGGTTAAGAGCCTCTAAGGTGGCGAGTGAGAACGATGGCGTGTTTTATCAGGGAAAATTGGCAACCGCTAAATTTTTTGCAACAAAACTTTTGCCGCGAGTACATGGTTTAGCCCCAGTTGTAATGGCAGGCAGCGATTGTGTTATGGAGCCATCTGAGGATTTGATTATTTAGTTGTACTGACGAGACTTGAAGAAATTACACCCCTGTTATTGAGCAGGGGGTTGTTTTTTTTGACAATAGGTTGAATGTTAATATTCAAAAATAATAAAAAAATAGTAGGTTGCCCTTTATGAATCTTTTTGACATGTCACTGGATAAAAATCCAGCTAATTATGTATCACTTTCTCCGCTGACCTTTTTAAAAAGAGCCGCGGATGTTTACCCTAATAAAATCGCCTGCATTCATGGTGAGCAGCGGATTACTTGGGCAGAAACTTATCTTCGTTGCCTTAAACTAGCATCTGCGTTGTCTAGAAGGGGTATTAAAAAAGGCGATACAGTGTCTGCCATGCTGCCGAATATTCCGGCAATGTTTGAGTTGCATTTTGCTGTGCCGATGTTAGGTGCTGTACTTCATACTATCAATACACGCTTGGATATAAAATCGGTTGCTTTTCAACTGGATCATGCAGAAAGTAAGGCGATATTTATTGATGGGGAGTTTTCTTCGGTCATGGCCACGGCCGTGAAAGAGGCAGAAGTGTCACCATTTATTATTGACGTTGAGGATTTGACGTTTAATTCAGGTAGCTTCATTGGTGAGATTGAATATGAGGCGCTCATCGATGAAGGGAGTGATGAGTTCATGTGGTATTTGCCTGACGATGAGTGGCAATCGATTACGTTGAATTATACATCAGGAACGACTGGAAACCCAAAAGGGGTGGTCTATCACCATCGGGGAGCGTACCTGAATGCCATCAGTAACGTTGTTACTTGGGATATGGGTAGTCACCCAGTTTATTTGTGGACGCTTCCCATGTTTCATTGTAACGGCTGGTGTTTTCCATGGAGTATTGCCGCATCGGTCGGAACCAATGTGTGTTTACGTAATGTGTTACCGAAAACGGTGTTCAAACTGATTAAAGCAGAAAAAGTGGACCATTTTTGCGCGGCTCCTACGGTGTTAACGATGTTGATTAACACGCCAGAAAAGTACAAGCAGGGTATTGAACACAATGTGAAAGTAATGACAGCTGGCGCAGCGCCACCTGCGGCAGTTATCCAAGCTATGGAGGAGATGGGCTTTAGTGTGACCCATGTTTATGGTTTAACCGAAACCTATGGTCCTTGCACTGTTTGTGCGTGGCATGAAGAGTGGGATGATTTGGCGACTGATGAGCAAGCGGTTCTTAGAGCAAGGCAGGGGGTGCGTAGTACGATGTTGGAAGACTTGATGGTAGCCGACCCTGAAACACTTGAACCAATGCCTAAAGATGGAGTGAGTATGGGCGAGGTTTTTATGCGAGGTAATAATGTGATGAAGGGTTACCTAAAAAACCCATCGGCTTCAGAAGAAGCTTTTAAAGGTGGTTGGTTTCATTCGGGGGATTTGGCTGTCTGGCATGAGGATGGCTATATCGATATAAAAGACCGTTCAAAAGATATTATTATTTCTGGTGGAGAAAACATCTCAACCTTGGAAGTTGAGTCAGCTTTATACCGTCACCCGGCAGTGTTAGAGGCAGCAGTTGTTGCTAAGCATGATGATGTTTGGGGCGAGAAACCATGTGCCTTCGTTACATTAAAAGATGGTGAGAGTATTGTAGAGAAAGATATTATCACCTTTTGCCGTGAAAATTTAGCACACTATAAGGTGCCTAAACATGTTGTATTTGGCGAGTTACCAAAAACATCAACCGGAAAAATTCAAAAGTTTGTGCTAAGAGAACGAGCTGATGAAATATAGCTAAATGATGAGGTCGTTAGTGACAATAGATGGCTCTGCTTGTATGAGCTCTTAATGAGAGTAAAAAAGCGAGTTCTATCGAAATAAAATATGGCAGACATACTAACTTTTAAGAAGAAAAAGCCCTCAGAAAAATACAAAGGAGGGACTTTGTGTCGCAATGGGCATCATAATTGGGCGATTGATAAGCAAAAAGCATTTGACGTTAAGGAAGGGAAATTAGTAACGGTATTTGTGTGTGCGCGTTGCGACAAGAAAAAGCGAAAATTGACTTAAAGCAGAGATGGATGAAGCTTATCTTGGTTGTGTGCGATAAGTGCGGTAAAATTATCAGCGATAATAAAGTAATTATAAAATGGAGTAAGTAATGAGTATATTAAAGAAATTATCAGCTATTTTGGTAGCTACAGTAATGGTAACAGGTTGTGCTTCAGTGAAAACTGATGATTGGAAGAGTTGTGCTATGGCAGGTGCAGCAATAGGTGGCGCAGCAGGTGGTTTTGGCGATGACCATGACCGTTCAGATTTAATCGTTAGTGCTATTGGTGGTGCTGTTATTGGCGGCACTGTTTGTGCGCTAATGGCTGAAGATGAAGTGGTTGCTCCAGCAGCTCCAGTTGATTCTGATGGTGATGGTGTTGTAGATGGCCTGGATGAATGTCCAACGACTCCAGAAGGTGCAGCAGTAGATAGTAAAGGCTGTGCATTAGATTCTGATAACGATGGTGTTGCTGATTATAAAGACCAGTGTCCAAACTCTGCAGCAGGTGCGGTTGTTAATGACTTAGGTTGTGCAAAACCGTTTGTACTTGAGGGTGTTAATTTTCACACTAACTCAGCTGAATTAACTGATACAGCTAAGTCTATTTTGCTTCCAATAGCGACAGCACATCATACTCATCATAGTGATGTTGATTTGTTGATTAGTGGCCATACAGATTCACTAGGGGCAGAAGCCTATAACTTATCACTATCTCAAAAGCGTGCTGAAGCAGTTAAGGCCTTTATGATCTCAAATGGTTGTGATGCAGCTAAATTGACAGCAGTTGGGCAGGGTGAGAGTCAACCGGTTGCAGATAACGGAACTAAAGAAGGTCGTGCTACGAACCGTCGTGTTGAGCTGACAGTTAAATAAAAAGTTATATTAGGTTGTATTAAAAGACGGGGCTTTGCCCCGTTTTTTTTGCCGTAAGATAAATATGATTAACCTAATTATTGCTTAGGCGAGTAGAGTTGATAGGCTCTACCTAAATGGAGCGGGGAAGTGATTTAAGTTATTGATCTTTGTTTTGTTTAGGTTAGAATCGAACGGTAAGGATAAAATATTCAGAATCTAAACGGAGAGAGTGATGAGAATTTACAAGAAATTGACTGCGGTATTAGCGGCAGCAATGTTAGTAACGGGCTGCGCAACAGTTGAAACAGAAAGTTGGCAGAACTGCGCGATTGGCGGTGCTTTATTAGGCGGTGCTGCTGGAGCATTTGTTGAAGGTGCCACGGAAGTGGGCGTTGGTGCAGTTACTGGCGGTACGATTGGAGGTTTGCTTTGTGGACCTGAGCCAGAAACGATACCGGGTGCGGAACCCGATACGGATAATGATGGCGTCGTTGATAGCCGTGATGAGTGCCCAAATACACCGGTAGGTGCGACAGTTGATAGCAAAGGCTGTACTTCAGATGCTGATGATGACGGTGTTGCCGATTACAAGGATCAGTGTCCTGATTCCGCACCTGGCGCAAAAGTTAATGAATTAGGTTGTGCCGAAGCTTTAGTGCTGGAAGGTGTTAATTTCCATACGGCCTCAGCTGAACTGACCGACTCTGCGAAAAAAATCTTACTCCCAATTGCCATAGCTCATCATAAGCACCATGGGGACGTGAATTTATTAATTACGGGGCACACTGACTCACAAGGGACAGATGCCTACAATCAGGGTTTATCAGAAAGGCGTGCGGCTTCAGTTCGTGCCTTCATGGTAACGCATGGTTGTGACGCAGCTAAGTTGTCGACAGATGGTTATGGCGAAAGCAAACCTATTGCAGATAATGATACTAAAGAAGGAAGAGCTAAGAATCGTCGAGTTGAGATTAGCGTAAAAAAATAACGAAAACGTTCTAGAAAAGCGGGGCTTATGCCCCGCTTTTTTTTGTTTAAGAGTTATTTATAAATAGAGACAAGCTTTTATCCATTAAATGCTAATTGATATCTGCTACAAGTGGTTCTGACGGTATTGCAGGTTACCCTTTTTTTGGTCTTTGTTATCGGATTTTTGGTCTAATTTGCGGCGGCTTCGGTTCATTTCATTATTAATTCGAAGAGCATTTTTTATCTAAATTGCTACTGATGTGCGGCACTTTTTTAGTGCGGTGTTCAAAATGACTTTCAATAGGGTTCACCCAGTTTTTCATGGATTGGGTTGCCTCTACTGTCGGGCAGCTGCTTGATTCGCGTGCTTTTCTTGTTTAGGCTGCTTTCAATATTATCACCAACAGCTATGTGTACTGATGAAATGACTTCAGTTATGAGTAAAGTGGGTAATCAGTTTGTTTTTTTTCTGTTAGTTGTTCGATATTGCACTGCTAATAAGGAATAGAAAAGGGCGCTCGAAAGGTTTATTTGTTTTTTAAATGCCACTTTTGAGAAAGGCCACTAGAGGTTTCACTGATGATATATTGTCCATCAGGGGTGAAGGCCAAGGCAATAATAGCGGCGGCGCTATTACCCCATATGACATCCTTTTTCGGCATCCAGGTATTGATTAAATCGCCGGTTTTAATGTCCCATAAATCAATGCGTTGATTTGGCCGTCCTGTCAGCAGCGTTTGAGCGTCAGGAGAAAATCGGCTTGCCGAGACAGTCATGTACCTCATCGGTAGTTGACTTAACATCAGTCCTGTTTCTGTATCCCATAAGCGGGTTTTGCCTAAAGAAGCGTTGCTCATTGCATAACGCCCATCGTCTGAGATGGCGACATTAAATATTTTGAAATTCTGACGCCATTGCTGCACAAGCTTTCCCGTTTTAAGGTTCCATAGTTTTGCGTACTGATCATTGGCCCCAGTGATGGCGTATTGACCATTGTTTGATAGAGCAACCGTATTAATAAAGCCATCATGCCGAAAGGTATAAATAATTTTCCCGTGATAGAGGTCGAAGTAGTAAGCCTTATTTGATTCCATGCCAATGACTGCGTACTGACCATTGGCTGATATGGCAAGATCAGTAATAGTTGGGAAATCCCAGTAACCGATAATTTTGCCACTTTGCGTTTCCCATAAGGCAAGGGAGTTGCTTTCAGCAGTGATCGCAAACTTATTATTAGCAGATATTGCGGATGCAATAATGCCGTGATTGCTATCGGTGTGCTGCCATTGGTGTAGCACATCGTTTGTAGCGACGTTGATCAGCTGTGCAGCACCGTTGGTTACTGAGGCAAGGGCTAGCGACCCGTCTTTAGACAGGCTCGCGTTTAGTAGGCCTGCTTCGTCGTGAGTCCAAGTTTGCTCTGGGGTACTTTCATATTGGCAAGCGCTAAGAGCAATAAAAAAGCAGATAAGGCAGGTTTTTTTAAGAAAAAAGCTCATCTAATAAGGATAGTCTAATTATTCGAAAATACGTTTTAATTTTAACTTTAGTTGGTTAAACAGGTTTAACGGTTTTTTGAAGCTGATATCGGTTAATGACGCTACTTCATTACCTTGTAAAAAGGCAGAGAGTAACTTATTGAAAGCTTTGGGGTGCTCTAATTGAGGCGAGTGACCAATATGTCGAAAGGTGTGAAACCTACAGTCCTTGATTTGTTGTTGCATGGTCTTTAATGGTTGTAAAGGAACGACGCTATCCAACTCACCGTGCATAATTAAAACAGGAAAGCTAAAGTTTTTTAATAGATGACTGCCGTTCCATTTTTTTAGCGCGGCTAAAAAACCATTGAATGCTTTAATGTCCATTTTAAGTGCGTCATCTACGGCTAAGTCTAGGTAGTGTTGGTGGTTGCTTAACCCAGGCATTGTTTTTTTAATGGCCGCAGATAGAACTCTTCTTTTTAAGCCAATAGCCCCTAAAAATTGAAAAGTATTTTGGGCAGAAAAGAAACCATCAGATGTTGACGTATTTTTTAATAACGGCATGCCCTCAGCAGGAGCAGGTGCAACCAAAGTGAGGGTAAGAATCCGATCGGGTATCGTCCCTGCTAACTCTTGTGCAACTGCGCCGCCTAGCGAGTGCCCAACTAGGTGGAATTTATTTAATTTTAACTGCTCAGCAAATGCCAAAATATCTTGGCTAAGTGTGTGTATATCGTACCCTGTGTCTGTAACATCGCTGTCACCGCAGCCCCTAAAATCAGGAGCGTATCCGCGATACCCATCCGGTAAGTTCTGTAAAAAAGGCTGCCAGTAATGCCAGCTACCAAAGTTGCCATGTAAAAGGATAATCGGTGTATCGCCTTTTAATTGCTCCTCGTAATGTAAATTCAGGTGTTCAAGTTGTATAAAAGGCATGGGGTTAATTTATCCAGTTTAATTTATGGTGTAATGAAACAACGGAGCCAATAATAATCAACGTGGGTGGCTTAGGTTTAAGTTGGTCAACTTTATCGGCTATATGTAACAAATCAGAAATAATGACACGGTGATCTGGCGTTGTGCCCTTTTGAATGAGAGCAACGGGCGTGTTACTTGCTAAGTTACGTTCAATGAGTTTCTCACTAATTTGTCGAAGCCCAACCAGCCCCATGTAGATGACGATGGTTTGATTAGGTTTAGCAAGCTGATCCCAATCTAGGTTGACGGTATTGTCTTTTAGGTGACCAGTGACAAACATGCATGATTGAGCATGGTCACGGTGGGTTAATGGAATCCCAGAATAACTCGCACAGCCTGAAGCAGCGGTAATACCTGGGACGACTTCAAAGTCTATATTTTCATCAACTAGGGTTTCTATTTCTTCGCCGCCACGGCCAAACATGAAAGGGTCGCCGCCTTTCAGTCGTACAACGCGTTTACCTTCTTTAGCCAACTTTATTAGCAATGCATTAATATCTTCTTGGGGCACACTATGGTCGCTGCGCTGCTTGCCAACGTATATGCGTTCGGCATCACGTCTAGCAAGGTTTAATACGTCACCGGATACCAAGCGGTCGTAGATGATAATATCGGCCAGCTGAAGTAGGCGTAAGGCCTTTAATGTGAGTAACTCGGGGTCGCCCGGCCCACCGCCAACCAAATAAACCTTACCCAGTGTGGGTGAGTTTTCTGTTTGATCCAGGGTTTGAAGAAGCTTCTTTTTTGCCTCATCATGCTTGCCTTGATAACTGAGGTCAGCTATTGGCCCATTAAAAATGGTTTCCCAGAAAATACGGCGTTGCTTGATGTTAGAAAAGTGATCTTTAACCGTCTGCCGACATTCAGCAGCAAGGCTTGCGAGTTGGCCTAGTGTATGCGGAAGAAGGGTTTCTAGTTTTGCGCGCATGAGTCGCGATAAAACGGGTGCGGCGCCACCGCTTGAGATGGCTATGGTCATAGGCGAACGATCAACTATTGCAGGAAAAATAAAGCTGCATAACTGAGGTTGATCCACTACATTGACGGGGATATTGTTCAGTTGAGCCTCGGCAGACACTTGGCTATTTGTTTTTTCGTCATTCGTAGCGCAGATAACGAGACTAAAACCAAGTGTGTCGTGAGCGGCAAAAACGCGTTTAATATGATTGATTTCTTTAGCCGTGGCTAGTTGTGATAGCTCTTCAGATAATGCTGGTGCAATAACGGTAAGGCTTGCGTTAGCCTCTAGTAACAGGCGAGCTTTGCGGGTAGCAACAGAACCGCCTCCAATAAGAAGGCACTTTTGTTTATCAAGTTTGTGAAAAAGTGGAAGGTAATCCATGGTTTATTTTAACTCTGAATGTCTAAAGCAGGTGGTGAGGTGATCATTAACGAGGCCAGTTGCCTGCATCAGTGCGTAACAAATAGTGGGCCCAACAAAACTAAAGCCTCTTTTTTTTAAGTCTCGGCTCAGGCGAATGGATAGCTCTGTTTCATTCGGTACTTGTGCTGGATGCTCCCAATGATTAACGATGGGCTTATTATCGACGAAGCCCCATAGGTAATTTGAGAAAGAACCGAATTCTTTTTGTACCTGAATAAACGCAGCGGCATTTTTTATACTGGAAGTGATTTTCAGTTTGTTGCGTATAAGCCTAGCATCTTGTAACAAGCTATCAATTTTCTGTGCTGAGTATTGAGCAATAATATGAGGGTCAAAATTATCATACAGCTCACGATAAGCTTCACGTCGTTGAAGTATGGTTGACCAACTGAGGCCAGCTTGAGCGCCTTCTAAAATGAGAAATTCAAATAGCGTGTGCTCATCTTTTACAGGAACGCCCCATTCGCGATCATGATAAAGGATATCAAGTGGCTTTTGGGCCCATGCGCAACGTACTTTATCGTTCATGCTTTAACGTAATGTAATGATGGGCCATTTGTTATCTGTGGCATAGCGCCTAAGTTGTTCGTCAGGATCAACAGCAACAGGGTGAGAAACTTTTTCCAGTAAGGGGATATCATTATGGGAGTCACTATAAAAAGTGCTACCGTCAAGGTTAATATTGTTTCTACTCAGCCAGCTCTGTAAGCGAGATACCTTTCCTTCTTGATAACAGGGCGTATCAACGTGTCGCCCAGTATATCGACCATCAATAAGCTCGGGTTCGGTTGCTAGCATTGTATGAATACCAAAAATGTCCACAATGGGTTCGGTGACAAAACGATTTGTAGCGGTAATGACCATTAAAGTATCGCCATTGTTACGGTGCTTATTAACCAGAGCTTGAGCGGCGGGAAGTATGAGAGGACGTATTTTCTCATCAATAAATTGTTTGCGCCATTGGTGTAGTTTTTCCAGTGGGTGCTCAGCAAGAAACGATAATGCAAAGCTCAAGTATTCATTGATATCCAATTTCCCTTGGCAATAATCATCATAAAATCGAGTGTTTTCGCGTGCATAATCAGCACTATCGACGAGCTTTTTTTCGACAAGAAATTCCCCCCAAAGGTGGTCGCTATCATCGCTAATTAAGGTGTTGTCTAGATCAAAAATAGTTAAGCTCATAGTAGGGTGCTGTTAGAAAATGTGTAAAAAGTATGTTTTTTTAAGTTGTCGTCTAATCCTTAATAAAACAGAGGGCTTTAGGCTGTATAAATGCAAGTCTGACATAAATAGTAATGATTCCCAATCATTTTGTTATAGAGGCCCGCACTGAGTCAAAACGTGGCTATAATAATCGGTATTAAATTTTAGTTTAACGAAAGAATTATGATTGATGACGATGGTTACCGATGTAATGTTGGCATCATTTTATGTAGCCAACAAAATAAATTATTTTGGGCAAGAAGAGCGAACCAAACTGGGTGGCAGTTCCCCCAAGGTGGTATTGATGAAGGTGAAACCCATGAAGAAGCGATGTTCAGGGAGCTACATGAAGAAATTGGTTTAAAACCTGAGCACGTTGAAATTGTTGGGAAAACGAGAGAATGGGTGTATTACGATTTACCCAAACGATTTGTCCGTATGGACAGCTTTCCGATTTGTAAAGGTCAAAAGCAAATATGGTTTATGTTGCGTTTGGTAGGCGATGAACGGGAAATTTCGTTTGATACCACTGATACACCAGAGTTTGATAGTTGGCGTTGGGCCGATTATTGGGAGCCAGCTTTTGATGTGGTTCATTTTAAGCGTAACGTTTACTTAAGCGCACTAACAGAAATGTGGTCGTTTCTGTTCCCAGGCATTACCCCTAGTATTTTTGAACGTTAATCAGTACCCAGCAGAGCCCTGATCAAGATTAGCAGGCATAGCGTCAAGCCTAATGACGTCTGTCTGTATGTCCCCTTCCGTACTTAAACGTAGCCAGCGGTAGCCAGGCGGTGTGTTGTCTATAGCAAATTCTTTACTTAATGGTTTAAATTGAAAGCAGGTCGAGGGTGTTCCATAAAGCGGTTTGTTGGCAATATGGCCTTGGAAAGCTTGGTGTACATGCCCATGAATAACACCGCGGACGTTAGAAGACTCAGTAATTATTTTAATCAGTGAGTCTGGGTTAGAAACGGTCATGGTGTCTAACCATTCACTACCAACGGGTATTAGTTGGTGGTGTAAACAAATCAGCACATGTTTATCTGGGTGGGCGTTAATTGCTAGCTGTAGGTTTTCAATGGCAGTCTCATTTAAGGTTCCACCTTCCTTATTTGGTGTTTCTGAGTCGAGAAACGCAAATAACCACTGCTTGTAATGCAATAGAGGCTGATAGGTGACCGGTGGGAGGGTGAAGATATCGTCTAGTCTACTGGGCACATCATGATTGCCAGGCAGTACGTAACATGGGATTTGTAATTTTTTAAGGTGTTGAATGAGGCGACAGTAGGATTCAGCTGAGCTGTCTTGGCTTAGGTCGCCAGTAAGAAAGATAAGGTCTGGAGGCCAGCTTTTCTCTTGCGCTAGTTTTAAAACGGATAGAAAGCTATCTTCGGTGTTAACACCCACTAATTGATCATCAATAGACGCCGATAAGTGCATGTCAGATATTTGCAGAATTTTTAGATCCGAATCACTGCCGCTATCAGGTGAGAAAGGGTTCATGTTTGGTTGTTATAGCCCCTAAGGCATTCCTTATTTCTCGTTAAGTATAGCTGTTGATTTGAAAAGTGCATTGAAAATAAGCGTATCGTTAGCTTAGTGCCTTCAGCATGATTATTGAGCGGCGAGTTTGATTGTAGTTATTTCGCTTTGCACTCGGTAAACTCTCAAATTTTGCGGGTAGAAAACCTTTTTCAGCAAACCAATGGCTGCTTTGTGTGGTTAGAACAAACAGCTGGGTGAGCCCGATGGCGCGGGCTTTATTTTCGATCATGGTTAATAAATATTCGCCACGCTCGCCAGTACGGTAATTGGGGTGTACAGCAACACAAGCGAGTTCACCGATTTTTTCGTCTGGATAGGTGTACAGCGCAGCGCAGGTTGTTATTAGCCCATCTTGCTCAATAACGTGAAATTTATCGATATCCATTTCAATAGTTTCGGCGGATCGATAGGTGAGTAGTCCACGTGCCTCTAAAGGCCGAATCAGTTCGATGATGCCGTTAATGTCATTAATAGTGGCTGGGCGCGCGTCTTCAAACGGTTGGATGCTGATCATCGTGCCGCAGCCTTGTCGAGTAAATAGCTCTAACTGTAGTCCACCGTTAATCTTTCTATTGATTAAGTGAATGCGTTCTACGCCTAACTTGCTAGCACGAATAGCTTCTTGTAAATGTAGGTAAGTGTCGTCTTGTTGATCATCAGAATTATCAAGAAGACGCTGAGCCTGTTCAGTTGTTAACTGGCGTATAAGAGCGTTTTTCTCAGTAAGCAGTTCTGTACGCTCAGTCATTAAAATAAGTTTATCGGCCTTTATAGCGGTGGCAATGGCGGTCGCTATTTCTTCGCTACGAAGGTTGAAGATGTCACCAGTAGGCGAATAGCCGAGCGGTGATACAAGAATGATATGGCCAACATCTAAACTTTTTAAGAGTCGCTCATCATTCACTCGGCGAACGTCCCCTGTAAACTGGTAGTCAACCCCGTTTATAACGCCGATGGGTTTTGCGACAATAAAGTTTCCAGAAGCCACGCTAATGCCTGAACTAGAACCGGGCATATTTGCTAGGCTTGCAGATAACTCGGCTTCAATATTTGTACGAACAGTGCCCGAGGCCTCTTTTGCCATGTCGAGAGTTTGTTTATCGGTAACGCGAAGGTGTTGAAAAACCTGGCTAGAGTGTCTGCCATCAACTAATTTTTTCTCTAGCTGAGGCCGTATACCGTGAACGAGAATGAGACGTATGCCTAAGCTACTGAGTAAGGCGATATCCTTAATTAGGGTTGAAAATAATGCATCATTAACGGCATCGCCGCTGAAATTTATAACAAATGTTTTTCCGCGGTGTGCATGTATGTAGGGTGTGGTGTCTCTGAACCAATTAATAAATTGATGGGAGTGTGCAAGGCCCTGATCTAAAGATAGAGAGGCAGAGTGGGGTTTGCTCTGCTCAATGGGTATATTTAACCGTTTGGCGGCCTCACTGATCCTGCTTAAGGCAGAAGAAGGGATCAGACCATCGGTTCCATTTTTGTTTTTAGGGTAGGTCCAACGGTAAATGGTTGCCGGGTCTTTGTTGATGGCTTTGGCGAGTTGTTTGACGCCGCCAAACTGCCTAATAATAAAATGTGCATCGTTGATCATGCCTAAGATTAGCTATAATTTGCATAAAATGCAAATTTAAATATTATTTAAGTTGGTATTGGTTAATTAATGCAAATATTTTGCACTAATTTTTGCAGTAAGTTGCAATAAGGCGTTATTTGATTGTTAGGAATGTACTCATTAGGTTGGTGTGCTTGATTAATATTGCCCGGGCCAATAACGATGGTATCGAGTCCTAGGCTGTTGAGGTAGGGTGCTTCTGTGCCGAAGGCAACGGCTTCGGCTGTTTTTTGGCTAATGGACTCGACCATCCGAGTGAGTGTTGCATCAGCAGGTGTCTCAAATGCTGGAACCCCACAGAAAATAGGCTTGTAGGTTAGTTTAAGTTTGCTCTGTTCAGCTAACACGCGGTTGAGTCGTTTTTCCAAATCAGCTCTTAATGAGTCGATGCTCATGCCAGGGAGTGGACGAATGTCTATCTGTGTTTCACAGTGTGAGCAAATTCTATTGGGGTTGTCTCCACCGTGAATTGAGCCAATATTCATGGTAGGGGAGGCGATATCAAATACGGGGTTTTGGTGTTTGCGTTGTAATTCATCTCGCCAACACAGTAATTCAGTGACAATTTTATGCATGCCTTCGGTTGCGCTGGCACCTAGGTTTGGGTTGCTTGAGTGCCCGGCCATACCAGTAACGGTAAGCGATTCCATCATTACGCCTTTGTGCATTCGAATAGGCGTTAAGCCGGTGGGTTCTCCGATGATGGCGTATTTCGCATGTTGCAGCTGTTTTTTTGTGAGTGCCTGCGCCCCGCTCATGGCGCTTTCTTCATCGGCTGTGGCAAGAATGGTTAGCGGTCGTTTAAAGTCGCTTGCTTTGAACCGTTTCGCAACGTCGATAGCGAGTGCGAAAAAGGACTTCATATCCGTACTACCTAGGCCGTAAAAATTGTTGTCTTTTTCAGTGAGTTTGAAAGGGTCCTGTTGCCAATGGTTGTCGTCGTAAGGCACTGTGTCGGTATGACCTGAAAGAACGAGCCCATTTGCGCCTTTGTGGTTAGGCCCAATGGTGGCGATGAGGTTGGCCTTGCCATGTTGACTTGGCAGCGGGTCGATCGTAACGCTAAAGCCAATGTTTTCTAGCCAATCGGCTAACAAATAAATGATCGGCAGATTGCTTTGGTCGAGTGAATTGTTCGTGCTACTGACCGATGGCGTGCCAATTAAGGCACGCATCATGTCAAGTGTGTCGAGGGGTTTGATCAAAGTTTATAAACAACCGTGATTAATCCCCTCTGAGGGAAGTAAGAGCGTATCACTTTGTTCTAATCAATTTTGTCGGTAACGGCGCCTTCAGAGGCTGAGCTTACGAGCCTAGCGTATTTTGCAAGAACACCGCGTGTGTAACGAGGTTTTGGTCGAGTCCATTTTGCAAGACGTTGTTGAATAACATCGTCATCTAAGTGGAGCTGTAATTCATTTTTGACGCTATCAATGGTGATGGTGTCGCCGTCTTCAACAATGGCAATAGCACCGCCTTGATAGGCTTCAGGTGTGATATGGCCGACAACAAAACCGTGCGTGCCTCCAGAGAATCGACCATCGGTAATGAAAGCAACTTTGTCACCCAGTCCTCGGCCCATGATGGCTGAAGTGGGTGCAAGCATTTCTCTCATGCCAGGGCCGCCTTTTGGGCCTTCATAGCGAATAACTAGAACATCACCTTCTTTGATTGAACCGTTAAGAATGCTCTTCATTGAGTCTTCTTCAGAATCAAAAACGCGCGCGGTACCGGTAAAGCCAAGACCTTCTTTACCAGTAATTTTTGCAACAGCTCCTTCAGTGGCCAAATTGCCATGAAGAATCACTAAATGGCTGTCTTTTTTAATGGCGTTATCTAATGAGCGAATAACATCTTGGTTGCTTGGGTAAGGGGGGACATCGGCTAAATTTTCAGCTAAGGTTTTACCGGTCACTGTTAAGCAATCACCGTGAAGTAGGCCAGCATCTAAAAGGATTTTCATTAGCGGTTGAATGCCACCGATGTCAATCAGTTCACCCATTGAATATTTACCGCTAGGTTTTAAGTCGGCCACCATTGGGACGCGTTTACCAATCTCAGTGAAATCGTTAAGATTGAGCTCAACGCCTGCACTATGTGCCATGGCTAGCAAATGAAGTACGGCATTGGTTGAGCCACCCAGGGCAATGACGACTGTAATGGCATTCTCAAAGGCTTTTCGAGTCATGATGTCGCGTGGCTTGATGTCAAGCTCAAGCAGCTTGAGAACTGCTTTGCCGGCTTCTTCACAGTCTTTTTTCTTGTCCGCTGAAATAGCAGCTTGGGCTGAACTATTAGGTAAGCTCATGCCCATTGCTTCAATGGCAGATGCCATAGTGTTAGCGGTGTACATGCCACCGCAAGAGCCGGGGCCAGGGATAGCCTTAGATTCAATGGCGTGTAACTCTTCGTCATCAATCAGGTTATTTGCTCGGGCGCCAACAGCTTCAAAGACAGAGATAACATCTAATTTACGCTGCTTATGGCAACCGGATAAAATAGTACCGCCATAGACAAAAATAGCAGGGCGATTTAGTCGAGCTAAAGCAATCATGCAACCCGGCATATTTTTGTCACAGCCACCTATGGCAACGACACCATCAAACCCTTGGCAACCGACGACCGTTTCAATCGAATCAGCGATGACCTCGCGAGAGGTTAATGAGTACTTCATGCCCTCTGTACCCATTGAAATACCATCTGAAATGGTAATGGTGTTAAATATAACGCCCTTGCCACCTGCTGCGTTAACACCTTCAGCAGTATCATCGGCGAGGCCGTTAATATGCATATTGCAGGGTGTGACCATGGCCCATGTTGAGGCAATGCCTACTTGAGGTTTTTTGAAATCATCATCATTAAAGCCAACGGCGTGAAGCATGGCGCGGCTTGGTGCTCGTTCCATACCATCCACTACTTGAGAAGAAAATTTTCTATTATCGTTCTTTTTGTCTGACATATTGTGCTCGTATAAATGAAGTTAGAATGAAGATTGCCAAGATGACTTTTTGCGCCAACTGACTTTAGGTAGTATGAACCCAAGGATAATGCCAAGCAACAAGACGCCGGACCCGATTAGGAACCAATCTAAGGCATCACTGTTTTGCAGCATATCATTTTCTCTTTTTAAACTCTCTAGTTCGCGTTCAATCGTCACAACACGTTGCTGAAGCTGGTTACGTTCGTCAAGAATTTTAACGGCGTTGCTAGAGGTTTCTTTTAACTGTGCTAATTCACGTGATAATGTGATATTGAGTGCTTTTAACTCACTGGCTTGAGTGTCTAGGCTGCCTTTTTGTTCACTCAGTTGAGTTAGTTGTTGACTCGAATCGGTGAATTTTGTTTTAAGTGTCGCTAACTCGGCTTCAGCTTTAGCTAAACGAGATTTTGCAGAAGGGTTTTTATGTAATAAGCGTGATAATACCCAGCCTTCACGCCCACTACTGAGTGTTATTTTTGCGTAACCGGATTGTTTGTCGCGCTCGATAACGTTAATTCTTTTTCCACTTTTTAACGTAGCAATAATGCGGTGGCTAGGGCTTTTACCTGAGCGAACCATAATTTCTAGCTCATCTGATACGTAAGCCGTTTCGGCCATCACTGCTGCGCTAGTTAATAGGGTGAGTATTAAGAATATTATTTTCACAAAATGACCTTTAAATATAATTGATGGATGCATTATTTCATTAAGAATTCTAAAAGAGCTTTTTGGGCGTGTAATCGGTTTTCAGCTTCATCCCAAATAACACTGTGTTTGCCGTCTAATACATCAGCGCTGACTTCTTCACCGCGGTGGGCTGGTAAACAATGCATGAATAATGCGTCAGGTTTTGCAGCGGACATGAGAGCGGTATCGACCTGAAAATTGGCGAACGCTTGTTCGCGTATTTTTTGCTCCTCTTCTTGCCCCATGCTGGCCCAAACATCGGTAACGATGAGGTCAGCGTTGCTGGCCGCAAGTTTGGGCTCATGAAATAACTCAACGTGGCTTGCCGTAGCATGAAGCAATTGTTGTTCTGGCTCATAGCCTTTAGGACAAGCAATAGTTAAATTAAAATCAAGCAATTTTGCGGCATTCATATACGACTGGCACATATTGTTGCCATCACCAACCCAGCAAACACGCTTCCCTTTTATGTCCCCACGCTGCTCAAACCAAGTTTGCAGATCCGCGAGTAATTGGCAAGGATGAAAGCGGTCAGTTAAGCCATTAATGACAGGTACTTTGGAATGTTTAGCAAAGGTAGTAACGGTCTCATGGTCATTGGTGCGTAACATAATGCCATCAACCATGCGCGAAATAACGCGGGCAGAATCTTCAATAGGTTCGCCGCGGCCTAGTTGGGTGTCTCTAGGCGATAAAAATAAGGCGCTACCGCCGAATTGGCTCATGCCCGATTCAAAAGAAATGCGCGTGCGCGTGGATGATTTTTCAAACACCATCGCGAGAACTTTGTTTTTCAACGGTTCATAAATGATGCCGTCGGCACGCATTTTTTTTAATTCGATGGCCCGCTGAATAACATGGCGCAACTCTTCTGCGCTTAGGTCATTAAGAGTTATAAAGTGACGTGGTTTCATGCTAATACTGTACAGAAATAATAGGTTAGTGGGCAATAATTAAGTCGCTAACAAGGTCGACTACTTTTGCTGCCTCATCATCGCTAATAGTTAATGGCGGCAATAAACGAACCGTGTTACCACCGGCAACGTTAATGAGTAGTTTTTTTTCTAGTGCTTTGTTGACGAGCTCAGCGCAGGGTGTTGATAATTCAATGCCAATCATCAAGCCTTTCTGGCGGATGTCTATGACGTGTTTGCAGTGACCGAGCTTTTGTTTGAAGGCGGCGCCCATCTTTTCGCCCAATTGTTTAGCGCGGGCTGCTAATTGGTCGCGTTCTACAATTTCAATGACTTTAAGAGCTGCGGCGCAAGCGAGTGGGTTACCACCAAATGTTGAGCCGTGAGAGCCAGCAGTTAATAAGCCCGTTGCTTTTTTAGAGCTTAAGCATGCGCCGATTGGTACGCCGTTGGCTAAGCCTTTGGCCATCGTTACTACGTCAGCAGTAATAGCATTTTGTTGGCTGGCTAAAAAACTACCCGTACGGCTAACGCCGGTCTGAATTTCATCTAGCATGAGTAACCAGTCATGTTGGTCACACAAGGTGCGCAATTCATTTAGGTAGTCGCCATCAGGGATATTGATGCCGCTTTCACCTTGAATGGGCTCAACCAGAATGGCAACAATGTTAGGTTGCTGGCTTGCTAGTTCCTTTAATGCATCGATATCGTTATACGGAATATGACAAAACCCTTCGGGTAGTGGTGAAAAGCCTTCCTTGACTGCCGGGTTACCCGTTGCGGTTAATGTTGCTAATGTCCGACCGTGAAAACTATTATTCATCGTGACGATGATGGGGTTTTGTATGGACTTGCTGTGAGCAAATTTACGCGCAATTTTGATAGCCGCTTCATTCGCCTCGGCACCTGAGTTGCTAAAAAAAACGTCGTTCATGCCGGTTAGTTCGCACAACTTATCGGCTAATTTTTCTTGCTTATCAATATAATAAAGGTTTGATGTGTGCATCAACGTATTGGCCTGTTCGCTAATGGCTGCGGCTACCTCAGGATTGGCGTGCCCTAAACCACAGACAGCAATACCAGATAAAGCATCGAGGTATTTATTACCTTTTTCATCCCATAACCAAGAGCCTTCGCCTTTAAGAAAGCGAATGGGCATGGAGGCGTAAGTGGGCATAATATGATGGTGCATAATGGGTCTTGTTTAACCTAAGTTGGTGTGCAAAAACAAAGGCAGCCGAATCTGGCTGCCTATTTTGTTAATTGATCATTATAATTCTCTATATGAAAATCAGCAACTAATCAACTATGGACGCTATTGAGCTTAGTATTTTTTCCAGCCGAATCGAGTCAGTGTGTGACGAAATGGGGGCTGTTTTACAGCGAGCCGCTTTTTCTCCAAACATTAAAGACCGTTTAGATTTTTCGTGTGCGGTTTTTGATGCGCAGGGTCAATTGTGTGCGCAGGCCGCCCATATCCCCGTGCATCTAGGCAGTATGGCATATGCGATGAAAGATGTTGTTGATCAGGTTGATTGGCAAGCCGGCGATATGTTGGCGCTTAATGACCCTTATTTAGGCGGCACTCATTTGCCAGATGTGACACTCGTGAGTCCGGTGTATCATTGTGGGAAGCTGATTGGTTTTGTCGCTAACCGTGCTCATCATGCGGATATTGGTTCGCAGTCGCCTGGTTCTATGCCCTTAGCCACGCATTTAGATGAGGAAGGCTTACTTATTTCGCCTGTTAAAATCATGCGAAACAACGAGCTATCTGAGGCGTTTGATCAAATAAAGCAAGCCTTACACAATACGGTTGAATCAACAGGCGACTTTAATGCGCAGATTAGTGCGAATAAACGAGGAGTACAACGGCTGTTGGCGATTGTGGACGATATGAGTGTGGAGCAATATCACTCCGCGCTTGAGTACCTTAATGCCTATGGTGATCGGCTAATGCAGCAGTTATTGAGCGGTATTCCTAAAGGGGTTTATTGTTTTGATGATGTTATGGATGACGATGGCTTAGGCGCCGAGAATATTCTTATAAAGTTGCGTTTAACCATTACAAATAACGATGTTCTGGCCGACTTTGCTGGTACCTCTGGTCAAGTTAGTGGCAATATTAATTGTCCATTATCGGTAGTAGCAGCAGCTGTTTACTATGTTTTTAGGTGCTTGATGCCGGCTAATACCCCAGCGTGTTTTGGTGTTTACAGGCGAATCACAATAAAAGCAGCTAAGGGCTCTCTAGTGAATGCGATTAACCCTGCCGCTGTGGCTGCCGGAAATGTAGAAACTAGTACGCGACTGGTTGATGTGGTGATGGGGGCATTGGCAAATGCTATTCCAGAAAGGATTCCAGCGGCAAGTCATGGCAGTATGAATAATGTGGCGATGGGTGCTAGAACAGAAAAGGAACGTTGGGATTACTATGAAACAATTGGTGGTGGCATGGGCGCCGGTGATTTGTATGCAGGGTTATCGGGTGTCCAAACGCATATGACGAATACCTTAAATACACCGATTGAGTCACTGGAGATGCATTATCCGTTAAGAATTAATCGTTATCAGCTGCGGAAGGGCTCAGGCGGTTCTGGAAGGCATTATGGTGGAGACGGGTTAGTTCGGGAGGTGGAATTTTTGCAGCCGACGAATGTTACCTTGTTGGCAGAACGAAGGCGACACCAGCCGTGGGGCTTGCAAGGTGGGAAAGCCGGTAAATGTGGTGAAAATCGGTTGAATAACGTGCTTTTGCCGCCAAAAGTAAGTGTTGAGGTTAAAGAGGGTGATCGTCTAACGATTAAAACACCCGGTGGTGGGGGGTATGGAATTAAGTCTTAATGTTAGGGATTCAGGGTATAATTCGATTAAATTATTTTTGAAGGTATTAAAATGAGCATCAATGAACGAATAGAAGATCAGTTAAACAGTCATGCTGTTTTGTTGTATATGAAAGGAACCCCTTATTTTCCACAGTGTGGTTTTTCGAGTAAGGCGGTGCAGATTTTACAGGCTTGTGAAACAGAGTTTGCTTATGTCAATATTTTTGACGATAGCGATATAAGAGAAGGGTTAAAAGAATACTCTAGCTGGCCTACGTTCCCACAGTTATACGCTAAAGGTGAGTTAGTGGGTGGCGCCGACATCATGATTGAAATGTTTGAAAGTGGCGAATTGAAAGCACTATTAGATGATATTAAGCCAGCTTAGCAAACGAATCCCACTGATTGACGATTTTACAAAATAAAATAGCCGTTTGCTCAGCGTCATAAAGCGCTGAGTGAGCTTGCTCATTATCCCACTCTATATCCGCTGCTTTAGCCGCTTTAGCCAATACGGTTTGCCCATAAGCTAAGCCGCCTAGTGTTGCGGTGTCGAATGTACTAAAAGGGTGAAAGGGGTTGCGCTTGAACTTAGTGCGTTCTACGGCAGCGTTCATGAAGCCAATATCGAAAGCAGGGTTGTGTCCGACTAAAATAGCGCGTGTGCATTGCTGTGCTTTCACCGCCTCTCTTACCGGTGCGAATAGTTTTCTTAGCGCTTCTTTTTCATCAATGGCGAGGCGAAATGGGTGATAGGGGTCTATGCCGTTGAACTTTAATGCGGCGGGGTCTAGGTTAGCACCTTCAAATGGGATGACGTGCTCACGGTGTGAGGATTGAATAAAAAGCTGCCCGGACTCATCCATCGCTGGAATAACAACGGCCATTTCCAGTAGCGCATCAGTCGAGGCGTTAAACCCCGCCGTTTCAATATCAACAACGACAGGTAAGTAACTGCGAAAGCGAGTGGACATGGTTTTTGAGTTGGAATCTGTCATTTGCGCAAAGCTAACATTTTAAAAATAGTACGCTATAATAAGTCAATGAACATCAGGCGGTTTAATAAACTTGCCTTTAAATTAATTTTTGGGGATATTTTAATGCAGTTAACAGGTTATTTAAAAAATGGAATTGTTTGCGTGATTATGGCGGCGCTATCGGGTTGTGCATCGCTAACATCGCAAGAAGAAAATGATCCTTTAGAGTTTGTAAATAGAGGCGTGTATGAGTTTAATCAAAAGGCAGATAAGTATGTTCTTGAGCCAGTGGCAAAAGGTTATCAGTACGTAACACCTGAGATAGTTGATGAAAGCATTACCAACTTCTTTAGTAATTTAGACGATGTGGTTGTCTTTGTTAATGACGTGTTACAGCTTAAATTTAATCAAGCATTATCAGATGGCGGCCGTGTCATTGTTAATTCAACAGTGGGTTTGCTTGGCTTTGTCGATATGGCAACGGATATGGGGCTTCCAAAGAACAATGAAGATTTTGGTCAAACACTAGGTGCTTATGGGTTGGGTACCGGTCCTTACGTTGTGCTGCCTATTTTAGGTTCAAGCACGTTACGTGACACAGTGGGCCTTTTTGCGGATAGCTTTGTAGACCCTATTCAGCAAATTGATGATTCTGATGCTATGTGGTCGACTATAGTGCTTAAAGGGGTGGATACCCGTGCTGATTTAATTACGGCTAAGAAAATTGTTGATCAAGCCTCGTTAGACGCCTACGAGTTTGAAAGAAGCGCGCATTTTCAGCGTCGTAATTACTTAATTTACGATGGCAACCCACCGTTGGGCGATGAAGATATTCTTGATGAAGAGGACTAGTTAGAATTTGAAAAAAAGCCCCTTCAGTAGGGGCTTTTTTGTGCGTCACTAAAAATTATTGACTACTTATTTAATTGTCCATTGTAGAGGAGTGTCTTGCCTAAACGGCGTGAGCGTTTGTGAGTCAAAGGTGTAGTTAACAGGAGCTTGCCAGCTTTCTTTGCTGAGCGTTAAGGTTTGTTTGTTCCTTGGTAATTGATAAAAATCAGGCCCATAAAAGCTACTAAAGCCTTCTAGTTTATCGAGGGCCTTTGCCTTATCGAATACTTCAGCATAAAGCTCTATTGCTGCATGCGCAGTAAAGCAACCTGCGCAGCCACAGCTGTTTTCTTTAGCCTCTGTTGCATGTGGAGCGCTATCGGTTCCTAAAAAGAATTTAGGGTTGCCACTAGTGGCAGCCTTAACAAGGGCAAGGCGGTGAGTTTCGCGTTTTAAAATAGGAAGACAATAATTGTGTGGGCGAACACCGCCAGCCAACAAATCATTTCGGTTAAATAGAAGGTGTTGTGGCGTGAGCGTGGCAGCGGTGTGATGGTTCTCTAAAACAAAATCAATTGCCTGTTGTGTTGTTGCATGCTCTAAAACTATGCGAAGCTGTGGAAAGTCCTGCCTGATAGCGGCAAGGTACTTATCAATAAAGGCTTGCTCTCGGTCAAAGATGTCAATATCAACATCGGTCACTTCAGCGTGAACGAGTAAGGGTAGGTCACACTTTTGCATTTCTTCAAATATGGGGCTTAAAGCCGATACGTCAGTAACGCCGTTAGCGGAGTTTGTCGTTGCACCTGCAGGGTATAGTTTTGCAGCAAAAACATCTTTGTGTTGGCTTGCTTGTCTAATCTCTTCTACGCTTGTGTTATTGGTAAGGTAGATTGTCATTAACGGTTGAAAATCACTGCCTGCGGCTAGTGCGCTTAAAATTCTTTGCCGATAAGCGGCGGCTAATGCGGTGTTAACGATAGGCTGGGCTAAGTTAGGCATAACAATCGCGCGTTGGAATTGTCTAGCGGTAAAGGCAACCGTGGTATTGAGTGCGGCTCCGTCACGCAGGTGTAAGTGCCAGTCATCAGGTTTTGTAATCGTCAGTTGCGTTGTCATATCGGTTTAATTTTGCACAATAAACTATAAAAATACTGTTTATTTTACATACATTGCTTGCTATAGACCTCGTAAATCACCGAAAATACGCAGTTCTGTTTAATGTGTTCGTGTGAATGCATCAACAAGCTAGTATTTGGAGCAAATATGCCTATATATGAATATGAATGTGGTGCCTGTAAGCATCGTTGTGAAGCATTACGAAAAATAAGTGATGCGCCGTTAACCAAGTGTCCGGAATGTGGAAAGGATGCGCTGAGTAAGCAGATGTCCGCCTCTGGCTTTCGTTTGAAGGGTGAAGGATGGTATGAAACGGACTTTAAAAACGGCAAAAAGAAAAATTTAGCGGAAAGCACGTCAAAGAAATCGGGTGAAAGCAAGTAGCCAAAAACAGCTTTTCAAGCCGAAAGGTTATTTGAGATAAGCTCATAATGTGATGGCTGATAAGGCTGTTCAAATAAACATAATATAATTGTAAGGAAATTGAGATGATGCGTAGTCATTATTGTGGCGATATTAATGAAAGCCATTTAGGTCAAGAAGTTGAGATTTGTGGCTGGGTTCACAGAAGGCGCGATCATGGCGGTGTTATTTTCATTGACTTGCGTGACCGCGAAGGAATCGTTCAGGTGGTCTTTGACCCAGATCGTGCCGAGTCGTTTGCAATAGCAGAAAGTGTGCGTGGAGAATACGTATTAAAACTAAAGGGACGTGTTCGCCCGCGCCCTGAAGGTACTGTTAATGAAAAAATGAAGACGGGTAAAATTGAATTACTTGGCTTAGATTTAGAGGTTTTAAACCGTTCAGAAACAACGCCTATTCAAGTAGACGGCGATATTGAGGTGAACGAAGAAACACGGTTACGTTATCGTTATATTGATTTACGACGTCCGGAAATGTTGGAAAAAATTCGTCTTCGCCGTGATGTGACATTAAATCTTCGTCGTTTCTTGGAAGATGAAAATTTCTATGAAATTGAAACACCTTTCTTAACCAAGGCAACACCGGAAGGCGCACGTGATTATTTGGTGCCGAGTCGTACGCATGAAAATAGCTTCTTCGCGTTGCCTCAGTCTCCGCAATTGTTTAAGCAGTTGTTAATGATTGCAGGTATGGATCGTTATTATCAAGTGGTTCGTTGTTTCCGTGATGAAGATTTACGGGCAGATCGTCAGCCAGAGTTCACCCAGCTTGATATCGAAACCTCGTTTATGGAGGAAGATGAAATTATGGGGTTAATGGAAGGCATGATTCGTCGCCTGTTCAACGAAGTGATTGACGTCCAATTACCCGATGCATTCCCAAAAATGACCTACGCAGAAGCGATGGATGTTTACGGAACAGATCGCCCTGACTTACGTAATCCCCTAGTGTTAACAGACGTGGGCGACTTAATGGCAGGCGTTGAGTTTAAAGTATTCTCAGGTCCTGCGAATAGTGATGATGGCCGTGTAGCAGCGTTGAGGGTGCCAGGAGCTAGCTCGCTAAGCCGTAAGGATATTGATGGTTATACGAAATTTGTCAGTATATATGGTGCGAAAGGTTTAGCTTATATCAAAGTGAATGATCGGGCCGCAGGTATGGAAGGCTTGCAGTCACCTATTTTGAAATTCTTACCGGATGATGTCGTTGAAAGCATTATGCAGCGCACCGGTGCGCAAACTGGAGATATTGTTTTCTTTGGTGCAGATAAGACTAAAGTCGTTAATGAGTCGATTGGCGCATTACGCGATAAAATAGGCAAAGACCAAGATTTGCTAGAAGGTGATTGGAAGCCTGTTTGGGTCGTTGATTTCCCAATGTTCGACTGGGATGAAAAATCTAGCCGTTGGAATGCCATTCATCACCCATTTACCGCGCCTTCGTGTGATGCTGAAGAACTTAAAGCGAATACAGGTAAAGCATTATCAAGAGCTTACGACTTAGTGCTTAATGGTACTGAAGTGGGTGGTGGTTCTATTCGTATTCATAAAACCGATATGCAGCAAGTGGTGTTTGATTTGCTAGGAATGGACGCAGAAGAATCAGAAGAAAAATTTGGCTTCTTATTAGATGCATTGAAATACGGATGTCCTCCACACGGCGGCATGGCATTTGGTTTGGATCGCTTGGTTATGCTGATGGCGGGTGCGTCAACCATCCGTGATGTGATGGCCTTCCCGAAAACACAAACGGCCGCATGCCCGTTAACATCAGCACCAGCAATGGTCAGTGATGCTCAGTTAAAAGAGCTCGGTATTCGGTTAAGAAAGCCGCCCGTACTTGAGGCAGAATAAGGAACCACTATGGCATTTGCGATACAGGATTATTCATTATTAAGTGACGAAGAATGCGATCAACGTATTCAAGCCGCAAAAGAAAAACTGGGTGAGCGTTGTGTGATTTTAGGTCACCACTATCAACGTAACGAAGTATTTAAACACGCGGATGTGAGCGGCGATTCGTTAAAGCTTTCCAATTATGCTGCCAATTCAAAAGCTGAATATATTGTTTTTTGCGGTGTGCACTTTATGGCTGAAGTGTCGGATATTTTATCGCGTCCTGAGCAAATAACGATTTTGCCTGATTTGGCAGCAGGTTGTTCAATGGCAGACATGGCGAACAGTGCAAATGTTGAACGCAGCTGGAATGAGCTAAATACCATTCTAAATGCCGAAGAACAAGTAACACCCGTTACCTACATTAATTCAGCAGCTGATTTAAAGGCGTTTTGTGGTCGTCACGATGGCATTGTCTGTACGTCATCAAATGCGAAACAGGTGTTGGACTGGTGTTTTGAAAAACGTGAGAAAATTTTATTTTTCCCCGACGAGCACTTGGGTAGAAACACGGGTTACCGAATGGGAATCCCATTAGAAGAAATGGTCGTTTGGGATTTTAACCAACCAATGGGTGGGTTAAGCAAGGAACAAATTCAAAATGCAAAAATGATCCTTTGGAAAGGGTTCTGTTCGGTGCATCAGATGTTTCAAGCAAAACAAATTGACGATTTTAAAAAGAAGCATCCCGAAACAATTGTTATCGCTCACCCGGAAGCCAATTTTGAAGTCTGTGAGCAAGCGGATCATGTTGGCTCAACCGAAATGATTTTAAAAACGGTAAGAGAAGCCAATCCCAATACACGATGGTTGGTCGCAACAGAGCTTAATTTGGTTAATCGCTTAAAAGAAGAAGTGAAAGACCAAGGAAAGCATGTTCACTTTATGTCGCCAACCGTTGCCATGTGTTCAACTATGTTTAGAACCGATCCACAGCACTTAGCATGGGTGCTGGAGAACTTGGTTGAAGGGACCGTCGTTAATCAAATACAAGTAAATGATGGCGATAAACTCATGGCTAAAAAATCGCTCGATAATATGCTTTCACTTTTTTGAGAATTTAACCTCAAAACGTAAATTATCTACCATGCAAAGGCCAAAGTAGGTTGCTGCTGAAGCATGATGCTCAATAGTTTTAAAGTTTTTGTTGAGCCAGGAGAGCCGTTTTCGGTAAATCACGGCTGATCAAGCTGGCTGACCCCTTGGTTTTCTACCCCTTGGTTTTCTCTGAGCTGGCTGACCCCTTGGTTTTCTTGCTGCTGGGTGAAATGAGTTAGGGTAAGGTAGTATCAGACTCCATGAGTCGCGCATTTGATGCTTTTAAATCAGAAAGGTTTTTTTCGAGCCGGTCTATTTCTGTATTCCTTGGGTTCTTCGATTGTTTATTAGCCGTTTTCAGTTGTTGTAACACAAACTCAGCTTGATTAATTTGATTATGTTTTAGAAGGATTGCTAGCATTTCAAATAAGGGGTGTAGAAAATCCTTTCTTAATTCATGCGCTCTTTGGAAGTCGTTTAATGCAGATAGGCTACGACCTATTGCGCGATTGGCCTTTCCTCTAAAATAATAATAGGTTGAGTTTTTGGGCTCGTTGTTTATAAAGGTATTCAACCACGCCATGTAATTATCTTTTAGTGGGTGGCAAGGGGCTTTGTCTAAGCAGGAGGCAATTTGTTGAAGGGCTAAGATGGTTGACGGAGTGGCGAGATTCCTTTTGATTCGTTTTATTGTTTGTTGTTGTAACTCATCAGGGATGTCTCTGCCGTGCACAGCCAATATGTTTTGATAGTGCATGGCGTAAGCGGTTTCCTTAGGCTCTAGCTCCATGGCTTTTTTAATGGCTTGCGTAGCAACATCAATGTCACCAGTTTGATTTGCAGCATTACTCAGCAATGCTTGTATAGCAGGGGAGCTAGGGTGATGAGCTGCTTCGTAGTAAGCCAGTGTTTGATAGTTACCCCATTGCTGGGCGCGTAACCAGGTTGTGCTACCTAGAATAAGTGCGACAGCGGTGATCCCCGAAATGACTTTTTTAGAGCTCAATGACGCGATAGGTATTAATGATACAGCGGCTAAAATCAACCCTATGGATGGTAGGTTGTTGCGATGCTCATGTGCAATTTCAAGCGGGAAAAAGGTGGACTCTAATAAGTGCCCAATAAAGAACCAGCCGATACCTAAGGAAAACAATGGTTTGTTTTTGCGGTAATAAAAGGCAATCACTAGCAGACTGATGATAAAAATAATCGATGTAATGGTTGTCCAAGGGGCAAATAGAGAGGTTGAAAGCGCAATATCATCGTGGAATAAGCCGAAGCCATTAATTCGCGGAATTAGTATTAATGAAATATAAAAACAAAGCACGCGTGATTCAGTTAATACGCGCTCCATCATCGTAAAGGGTCGGCTATTAAAGCCGCCGGCAGCATAATCAATTGCCCACAATAATGCAAACAGGCAAAAAGCAAATAAACTGACGTAGATTAGGCGCTTATTTGCAGGGCTTAGGCTTTTAAATAATAACCAAGGTTTTTCACGTTGAAAAAGAACAAGTTCAATTAATAAGATAATAAGCGGAGTTAGAACGGCGTTCTCTTTGCTGAAAAGGGCAAGTAGTAAGCTAGTAAAGCTAATAAAAAATAATCCGACAACACGCCAAGAAAATGCATGGCTGAGCCATTGGTTGCGTGCCGCAAGATACGAAATAATACAGCCGAGGCTAAATAGTGTACTGAGCGAAGTCATTCGTTGAACGATATACAGCACGCTGGTTAAATTAATCGGGTGTAATGCCCAAAGTAAACTAATGCTGCCAGCAAACCAAAAAGCTAAGTTGTTATCTGCGGTTCGATTAGCAATTATGCTGCGTCGTTGAAAGAGTTGCTGACATAAAATGAAAACGAATGCTGCATTTATCAAATGGATAACAATATTGGTTATTTTGAAAGCAGGTGCTACATAGCCGTTTGCAAAATAATAGTTAAGGGCGAAGCTAAGCATGGCAACGGGGCGCTGAAGTGGTCCAGCATGTCCGGCTGAGGAGCTTGAATATAAGCTTGAAAAGTTTAGGTTTTGGAGTTGTAAAAAAGAATTTCCCGTTATATTGCTCAAATCATCAAATATAAAAGGCCCGTATATGCCGGGGGAATAAATGATGCTGCATGCAAATGCAAGTAATATGAAAAGTAGAAATTTGCGATATGTTGTCGGGATCATAATAACAAAAAAAGGCGGCTTGAAAAAGCCGCCTTTATTCGGTTATGTGTTATTAAGTTTTTGGCATGTATTTAGTGGGAATTCCAGTTGCGCCTTCAGTTGGGCAAGTGTTTTCAACGGACCATACAATATTTCGTCCAGGGGTTCGTGCGGGAGAATACCTGAAGCAACCGCCAGATGCACCATCTGGAGCATCGTCGCCCAGTCTGTCTGTGGTGCTACTTAATACCACTTCAATAAAGGGGCCATTTACAACTGCTACAGAACTCACGTAGTCACCATTTGCACCAAAAAAGTCTATATCAAGAGATGTGATGGATGCGCCGCTTTCCACTAATGTACCATTCTCACTCCAGTAAACCTCTATGGCTGTTTTTGCTGCACCTGATAATGATGCGCCCTCAGAAACTCTCGATTTAATCGTGTAATCCGTATAAGCCGGAATCGCTAACGCAGCTAAAATACCGATAATCGCCACCACGATCATTAATTCAATAAGGGTAAAACCCTTTTGAACGTTGTGTTTCATTGTTTGTAAATTTTTCATGTTTATATCCTTATTAAAATGTAATAAATTTTTATTGCATGAAATATTAAGTATTAATTGCGCCACCTTTGAATAGGTCGGCGCATATTTATTGTAACTATTTGAATTTATTGTTCTTATTTATTCTGGGCCCATGGTTTTTTTAAATTTTACTTGGCGTCTGTACGTCACAAAGTGACGCTATGGGTCACTTTGTGTCAATCGTCGAGACCTAGTTTTTTTAAGCGATAACGCAGAGCACGAAACGTAATGCCCAGCTCTTTGGCGGCGGCTGTTTTGTTCCAGCGAGTTTTTTCTAATGCGTTGGTGATGGCTTCTTTTTCTAGGGTGCCAAGGTAGTCTTCTAGTGGTGCTTCGTTGGTTGGAGGCGGGGTCTTTTGTAGCGTATGCTTTGCTTCATTGGCCTGGTTGGAAGTACCCTGAGTATTGTCAGGTAGTTGCAAATCAGGTTGATGAATAAGGCCGTTTTCACAGAGTGTAAAGGCGCGCTCAAGTATGTTTTCTAGTTCACGTACATTACCGGGAAATGAATATTGAGTGAGTGCCTTCAAAGCGTTATTGGTGAGGCTTGCTGAGGTATTATTATGTTCTGCATTTAATTTTTTTAAAACATGGTCGGCTAGTTGTTTGATGTCTTCTGTGCGTTCGCGTAGTGCGGGTAGGGCTAGCTCTATGACGTTGATTCGGTAAAAAAGATCTTGCCGAAAGTCTCCTTGTTCTACCAGTTTAGCGAGGTCTTTATGTGTGGCGCTTAATACTCTTACATCAATGGGTAGTTCGGCATCGCTTCCAATGGGACGAATGCTTTTTTCTTGAATCGCGCGTAAGAGTTTGACTTGCATATGCAGAGGTAAATCGGCTATTTCATCCAAAAACAAGGTGCCGCCACTGGCGGTTTGGAATAGGCCAGGTTTGTCAGCTATCGCGCCGGTAAAGCTACCCTTCTTATGCCCAAAAAACTCACTTTCCATAAGTTCATGCGGAATAGCGCCGCAGTTTATGGGTACAAAGGCTTGATGTGATCTTGGGCCTTTTGCATGAATAAGCTTGGCGACCAGTTCTTTACCCGTGCCTGACTCACCGCTAATGTAGATAGGCGCTTGGCTACGGGCGAGTTTTGCAATTCTAGAACGTACGTTTGCCATGATGACGGAGTCGCCTAATAGCTCTTCGCGGCTACGTCTGTCAACAGGCTCTAGCGTGTCGTTAATTTTAATCGCAGAGCTGACGAGGCTTTTTAAGCTTTTAAGGTCAACAGGTTTTGACACAAAGTCGAACGCGCCCAGTTTGAGTGCGCTGATGGCTGTTTCCATGCTGCCAAATGCGGTGATCACGGCTGTTGGTAAATTCGGACGGTGTTTTTGTATGTGTTTAACAAGGTCAAGGCCGTTACCGTCGGGCAGTTGGAGATCTGTTAGGCAAATATCAAAAGTGTGCAATTTAAGCAGTTGCTTTGCTTCTGCTAAGTCTTGAGCAGGCTTGCTCGCAATATTCATGCGAGATAGCGTGATTTCTAATAATTCGAGAATATCGGGTTCGTCGTCAACAATAAGAGCAAGTGCTTGAGCCATATTTGTAGTTAAGTGTTGTTGATTAGTAAGGTGAACGTACTGCCACCAGCAGCGTTAACTGAATAGCTTAATTTAGCATGATTTAATTCAGCAAGTTGATTCGAAATATACAAACCCAGCCCGGTTCCAGAGCTAGAGGTGGTAAAGAACGGCTCAAAAATTTGCGCTGCAACGGTATCCTCTATCCCTGTGCCATTGTCGCTGATGGAAATAAAACTACGTTGAGTTGCTTTTTGAATGCCGCAGCGAATTTCAATTTGTGGGTGGGAGGGGGTTTGTTGTCCATATTTTAGTGCGTTACTACAGAGGTTGTCGATAATCTGCTTTAAGTGGTTTTTGTCAAAATCTATATTGTTGAGATCGTTAGGTATGTTAATTATTAAAGGCGATTTAGTTAAGCCAAACTGTTCCATGAACTGACTTTCAAACTCATTAAGCCAATGTGCAAGCGGGATGCTTTCAATATGGCTGTCTTCCTGTCTTGAAAGTTGAAGAATGCTTTTCACGATACTGTTAACACGGCCTGTATGGTTGTGGATAATGTCGAGTAGTCGTTGATCTTCCTTCTCAATAGAGGGAGATTCAGATAACAACTCGCCGGCATGGCTTATGGCGCCGAGTGGGTTGCGAATTTCATGCGCGATACTGGCGGTTAACCGGCCGAGGGAGGCGAGTTTTCCTTGTTGGATTTGCTGGTCCACCGAGGAGAGGTCATCTAAAAAAATAATGTAGGCATTATCGGTAAAAGAATCAAGCTGATTGAAATGTAGCTTTATTCTAGGAGTGTTTGAACTAGCCGCGAGAATGGCAGAATCTTCATGCGGTGACCTTAACCAGCGCTTAAATAATTGAGAGCCTTCGATAGTAATATCTAATAAAGAGGCTCCTATTGTGAGCTTAAGCCCCAGCAAGGTGTTGGCGGCTTTGTTTGCGAGACGGATAGTTTGGTGTTGGTCGATAACAATAATGCCAGACTGAAGGTGTTTGATGATGTAATCATTAAGTTGAATGAGGTCATCAATTTCACGACTTTGTTTTAGAGCGAGTTGTTCAGATGTTTCAACCCGCTTAGCAAGAACCAAAGCGAGTACAGCAATGGTGAAAAAAGATGCGCTTAGGACGCCTGCATACATATATGCAGTTTGTGGAAATACATCGGTTATATCGGCATATGTTTGTTCGCCCAGCACAGCAAACGTGGCAATGGCGGCGAAAGCTAATGTGCATTGCCCACCGGCCAATAAACCACCCGCAGCAACGCTGACTGCTAAAAGCACACCTAGTCCACTTGTAATACCGCCGCTGGCATGCATCAAGATGCTAAGGAAAAGGATATCGAGAATAACCTTGAGTTGGACCTGTCGTGTGTAAGGGATATAAGGTTTACGAATAAAAACAGTGCTAAAAAGTATTAAAGCCAAATACGTGAGGCTGGCTGACTGGAATAAAGCAGCGTTGCTTTGGCCGAAAATAGAAGGACCCGTATGGCTAATGAAAAGCCCAAAAAATGCAAAGGAGAGAACCATTTGGTAAGCATGGAAGACCTTTAGTGTTCGCCAAGCTTGTTCAGCAGGCAGGTAAAAACCGCTCCCAAATGGGCAGGTTTTTACAAATTCGCTTTGTTTCGGTGCAGAATGCATGGCCTTATTATAAGTGGGCGGCTGATTTAAGTTTTAAAATCAATTAGAATGGTCGAGTTAAGTTGGTTATAGATTAATAATAGAGGAATTTGAATGAATTTACATGAGTATCAAGCAAAACAGGTGTTTGCTGAATTTGGTGTACCTGTGCCAGTCGGTAAGCCAGCACGTTCAGTTAAAGAAGCCGTTAATGTTGCAAAAGAGTTGGGCGGCGACTGTTGGGTTGTAAAGGCCCAAGTTCATGCGGGTGGCCGTGGTAAAGCGGGAGGTGTTAAATTATGTAAAGGCATTGAAGAAGTCGAAGCCTATAGTAATAAATTATTGGGCTCTCGTTTAGTCACGCCGCAAACAGATGCGGAAGGCCTGCCGATTGAGACATTAATTGTTGAAGAAGTTAAGCCCATCGAACGCGAACTCTATTTAAGTGCGGTGGTTGATCGCGCTAGCAAGCGTATTATGTTTATGGCGTCTGAAGCAGGCGGTATGGATATTGAAGAAGTAGCTGAAGAAACACCAGAGAAAATTTTGTTAGCAGCGGTTGACCCTATTGCCGGTTTACAGCCTTACCAGTGTCGAGATATTGCCTTTAAAATGGGCTTAGAAGGCAAGCAAGTTGGTCAATTGTTTAAAGTGATGTCGGGCCTTTTAGCGATGTTTATCGCAAAAGATGCTAGCCAAGTTGAAATCAACCCATTAATTGTTAATGGTGATGGCGACTTAATTGCTTTGGATGCGAAAGTTAATTTAGATGATAACGCGGCTTACCGTCATCCAGATATGGTGGCCATGCGCGACCCGTCTCAAGAAGACGAAAAAGAATACTTGGCGCAACAGCATGAACTTAACTACATTACGTTAAACGGCAGCATTGGCTGCATGGTTAATGGTGCAGGTTTGGCGATGGCGACGATGGACTTGGTTAAGCTAGAAGGTGGTTTTCCTGCTAACTTCCTAGACGTAGGGGGTGGTGCAACGGCTGAACGTGTGGCTGAAGCATTCAAACTTATTTTGTCTGACGATAAGGTAAAAGTTGTTTTGGTTAATATTTTTGGCGGTATCGTTCGTTGTAACTTAATTGCTGAAGGCATTATTGAAGCGGTTAAAGAGGTGGGCGTTAACGTACCTGTCGTGGTTCGTTTGGAAGGAACCAATGCCGATCAAGGGCGTCAGCTGTTGAAAGAGTCAGGCTTAGATATTATCGCCGCTGATGATTTAACCTTGGCTGCTAAAGCCGCTGTTAAAGCTGCAGCTTAATTTAGAGGGTCATATGAGTATTTTAATTAATAAAGACACAAAAGTAATTTGCCAAGGTTTTACGGGCAAACAAGGAACATTCCACTCCGAGCAAGCGATTGCTTATGGTACTAACATGGTTGGCGGTGTGACTCCAGGCCGTGGTGGTGAAAAGCATTTAGACCTACCTGTTTTTAATACAGTGGCTGATGCGGTTGAAGAAACCGGTGCAACAGCAACGATGATTTACGTGCCGCCTCCGTTCGCTGCTGACGCTATTTTAGAAGCCGCTGCCGCAGGTATTGAAGTGATCGTATGTATCACTGAAGGTATTCCTGTATTGGATATGATGAAAGTGAAGGCTTCGCTTGAGCAGTACGAAAACGCTGTTTTAATTGGCCCTAACTGTCCAGGTGTTATTACTCCGGGTGAGTGTAAAATTGGTATTATGCCAGGCTTTATTCACCAGGCCGGTAGCATTGGCGTGGTCTCACGTTCAGGCACATTAACGTATGAAGCCGTTCATCAAACAACCACAGCAGGCTTAGGTCAAAGTACGTGCGTCGGTATTGGTGGTGACCCTATTCATGGTATGAATTTTATTGATGTTATTTCACGTTTCGAAGCTGATGAAAATACGAAAGGTATTATTATGGTTGGCGAAATTGGCGGAACGGCTGAAGAAGAAGCGGCTGAGTACATCAAAAACAATGTAACTAAGCCGGTTGTTGGTTACATCGCGGGTGTTACAGCGCCTCCGGGTAAACGCATGGGCCATGCAGGTGCGATTGTATCTGGTGGTCAAGGTACAGCCGAGGCTAAATTTGCAGCCTTGGAAGCAGCGGGTGTTCACATTGTGAAATCGCCGACTGAAATGGGCGCAAAAATGAAGGAAATTTTAGGCTAATTTAGCGTTAAAATTTAAAGTAGTATAAAAAGGGCTGTAAACTATACAGCCCTTTTTTATGCTCGTTATAAAACAAGTAAAAGCATTTTTATGAAAATAGCCTTAGTACAATTTAACCCTGTTGTTGGTGATTTAATGGGTAATGCCGACCGTATCATCGAATTTTGTCACCAAGCTGTTAGCCAACAAGCGACCGCCATTGTGTTCCCCGAGCTGGCTATCACCGGTTACCCTCCAGAGGATTTATTACTGCGTGATGATTTTATCAGGGCGGTTGAAAAGCAGCTTGAGCGGATTTCAACGACTTGTCCTTTGTTAACGATTATTATTGGCTACCCAGAAAAAGGTGAGGACGTGTTATTTAATAGCGTTGCGGTTTTGCAGGCGGGCGAACTCGTAGCAAACTACCGGAAACAGCAGCTACCTAATTATGGTGTATTTGATGAGAAGCGTTATTTTCAGCCAGGTACGCAGGCGCGTACCTTTAAACTGGGTGCTCAAAAAGTCGGGTTAAGCATTTGTGAAGATATTTGGACACCGGTGGTGTGCGAGCAGCTAAAACAAGCAGGTGCAAAGCTTATTATTAACTTGAATGCATCGCCTTTTGAGATTGGTAAAACGGCTAAGCGTGAAAAAACAGTGTTCACTCGCGTGCAAGAGACTGGATTGCCTATTATTTATGTTAATCAAGTGGGTGGGCAGGATGAGTTGGTGTTCGATGGCAGCTCTTTTGTAATGAATGCACAAGGAACTGTTGTGCAACGGACCCCGTCGTTTCTAGAGGCGATGGATTATATCGATACTGAAACGCTGGGTGAATTAGAAGCGAATGAGAGTGTTGTCGTTGCGTCATCGCAATTAGCAGGTGTTTATCAAGCGCTGGTATTGGGTGTTCGAGATTATGTGACAAAAAATGGCTTTAAAGGCGCAGTGCTTGGCTTGTCAGGCGGTATAGACTCAGCCTTGGTGTTGGCGATAGCGGCTGATGCATTGGGTGCTGATAGTGTTGAGGTGGTATTAATGCCATCAAAATATACTGCCGATATGAGCAATGAAGACGCCATAAAGCAAGCGAAAAAGCTGGGCGTTAAGCATCAAATTATTCCGATTGAACCAGCGATTACAGCGTTTTCCTCGATGTTAGAAAGTGCTTTTGAAGGGCTCAGTTCTGACGTGACAGAAGAAAATATCCAAGCACGAAGCCGTGGCGTATTACTGATGGCTATTTCAAATAAGAAAAGAAAAATATTACTAACAACGGGTAACAAAAGCGAAATGAGCGTAGGTTATGCGACGCTCTATGGTGATATGGCAGGGGGGTTTGCGCCAATAAAAGATGTGCCTAAAATGTTAGTGTATGCGCTAGCTAAATACCGTAATCAGTTATCACCTATTATTCCCGAGAGAGTGATTGAGCGTCCGCCATCTGCGGAATTAGCACCTGACCAAAAAGATGAGGACAGCTTGCCAGCGTACCCAGTGCTAGATGACATCCTTGAGCGCTATATAGAGCTAGATCAATCAAGGCGTCAAATAGTAGAGGTGGGTTATGACCCAGCGGTTGTAGATCGAGTACTGCGACTAGTGGAGCAAAATGAGTATAAGCGTCGCCAAGCACCACCAGGCGTTAAAATTACCTCTAGAGCATTTGGACGTGAGAGAAGGTTTCCTATGACTTCAGGCTTTAGCCACGTTCTTTTTTCTACAGAATAACCGGAATTTACTAGAGCTAATTTATTTATCGAGTTCTAGAAATTCCCAAATTTTTTCAGAGGTTGTTTTTTCGTGGGCGTATTTAGGATTCTCTAGCGGTGGCATACCATCCGGGTAATTCAAGTTATAAATACGTTGGGCATCCGCTGCTAGGTCGTTCATATTGATTTGCTGATAAGCATCAACCATAAGCAGTAAGGCGCGAGGAACAGCCGTGGTGTTTTGGTACTGTTCAATAATATGTTTAGCACGGTTTATCGCAGCAATGTATGCTTTGCGCTTCATGTAGTAATTGGCAACATTCAGGTCATATAACGCTAGGTTAGATTTAAGTGCAATGATGCGCTGTTTAGAATCTTCAGCATATTGGCTAGTGGGGAATCGTCTCAGGAGAGTCGCAAAATCATCGAGTGATTCAATGGCAGCACCGGGGTCACGCTGGGACTTATCAGTGGGTAAATAACGCTCTAAAAATCCAATGCCTCGGTTAAAATTAATTAAGCCTTTAAGGTAGTAAATGTAGTCAATGCTTTTATGGCGTGGGTGAATGCGGATAAAACGATTAGCAGTCGCTAGCGCAGACTCTGGCTCATCATTTTTATAATAGGCGTATGCTAAATCAATTTGAGCCTGTTGGGCGTACTGACCAAAAGGGTAACGTGACTCTAAGCTTTCATAAAGTTCGATGGCAGTTAGATAGTTCTCATCATCTAAAGAGGCTTTAGCTTCGGTGTAAAAATCAGCGGCAGACCAGTTTTCTTTTTCATCAGGCGCTTCGTTAGGTGTAACGAGGTCCATCGCAGCGCAAGCGCTCAGCATGGAAAATATTAATGCGAGCAAAATGAGTTTGATAGATGAGTGATTAAGTAGAGTCATGAGTTAAATAACAGGTTATGAGATATTAAACGGTTATAATGCCGCAGCACATCAATTATTACAATGTTATTGGCTTGAAAACTGAACAACAAATAGAATTAACCATCCCCTCTGAAATGGCCGGCCTTAGGCTCGACCAAGCATTAGCAGAGCTATGCTCCGAGTATTCCCGTAACCGATTAAAGAGTTGGGTAAAGAGCGGCAACATACTCATTAACAATACTGTTCTTCGTCCGCGTGATAAGGTGAATGGCGGTGAGCAAGTGATTATTAATCCAATTGCTGACACCTCGTTAGAGGTTAAAGCAGAGCCGATTGATTTGAAAATTGTGTATGAAGATGAGTCGATGTTGGTGGTCAATAAACCCGCCGGCCTTGTGGTGCATCCTGCGGCTGGTAACTGGCATGGTACTTTGCAAAACGCATTGCTACATCACGATCCAGGTTTAGAAGGTTTGCCACGGGCTGGTTTAGTTCACCGAATTGATAAAGAAACCAGTGGCTTGTTGATGGTTGCGCGCACCTTGACGGCGCATAAATTATTAGTTGATCAGTTGCAAGCTCGTGAATTTGAACGAGAATATTTAACCGTGGTTCGTGGCTATATGACGGCTGGCGGAACGGTGAATGCACCTTTGGCTCGTCACCCAACGGATCGAAAAAAGTATGCGGTAAAAATGGGCGGTAAAGAAGCCGTCACACATTATCGAGTGAAAAAACGCTTTGCGAAACATACGCTGTTAAGAGTTAACCTTGAGACTGGTCGCACACATCAGATTAGGGTTCATATGCGTCACATTAATCACCCCATTGTGGGTGATCAAGTGTACGGTGGGCGTTTTAAACCGTTGGCTAATGCGAGCGAACTGTTGAGTGATACCTTACGTGGGTTTAAACGCCAAGCGCTGCATGCGGCGAGGTTAGGGGTTATTCACCCCGTTACTGGCGAAGCTATTTCTTGGGAATGCGATATGCCAGCAGACATGGCTAATTTGGTTGATGTGTTGGCACAAGAGACGCCTGTTAAATAATAGTAGACTAATGGACTTTATTACCCCAGATTGGCCCGTTCCAGAGCGTGTTAAGGCGATATCGACTCGTCGACATGGAGGTATAAGTGAAGGGCCATACTCTAGTTTAAATTTAGCGAACCATGTGGGTGATGATGATCGCGTGGTGACGCAAAACAGGTCAACGCTTTTTCATAAGCTTCAACTGCCGGCTAAGCCAGTTTGGCTGGAACAAGTTCATGGAACCCGGGTGATGGAGTTAGGGGAGCATGAAGCAACTCAGCTTATTCAAGCAGATGCTTCAATATCTAGAAACAGTGATTCTGTTTGTGCTGTTATGACAGCAGATTGCCTCCCTGTTTTATTGTGTAAAGAGGATGGCTCGGCCGTTGCTGCCGTACATGCCGGTTGGCGTGGTTTAGTAGCGGGTATTGTAGAAAAAGCCGTAACGCAATTGGCTGAACCAGAAAAAATTATCGCTTGGTTAGGCCCGGCAATTGGTCCCAGTCATTTTGAAGTGGGCGCAGAGGTAAAAGAAGCCTTTGTGAATAAGAACAGTGTGATGCGTCAATGTTTTCAGCAAATTGATAGTCAGCATTACCTCGCTGATTTGTATGCGCTGGCAAGAATAGTGTTACTTAAATGTGGTGTAAAAAGAATTTATGGCGGTGAATATTGTACGTATAATCAAGCGGATCAGTTTTTTTCCTACCGGCGTGAGCCGATAACGGGCCGAATGACTTCGTTAATTTGGCTTCAACCTTAACTTATTGCTCATGACTGTACTCACTTGGATTATTTTGTTTACCATACTCGGCGGCGCGCTAAGCGTGCTCGGTGCCTCATTGGTTCTTTTTTTACCTAAAAAGATTATCAGTAAAGCGTTGCCTTTTAGCGTAAGTTTCGCAACAGGTGCGTTGTTGAGCGTCTCCTTCGTTGGTTTAATTCCACATGCCTTAGAAGAAGTCGGGCATGAAAATTTTCACACCCTTTCAATCACTATTTTGGGTGGTTTGATGTTTTTCTTCGCATTGGAAAAAATGGTGTTGTGGCGACATTGTCATCATGATGATTGCGAAACGCATGTGGATGTTCATTCTCATAGCCATAAATCAGCGGGTAGCTTAATTCTCGTCGGTGATAGTGTGCACAATTTTGTCGATGGTGTGCTTATCGCAGCGGCATTTTTAACGGATGTTCATTTGGGTGTTGTGACCGCATTAGCGGTAACCGCGCATGAAATTCCGCAAGAAATAGGCGATTTTGCCATTTTATTGCAAAGTGGGTTTACGCGTAAAAAAGCTATTTTGTACAATGTTATTTCTAGCTTTGCGACATTAGTAGGCGGGCTATTGTCTTATTTTTGGCTGGCAGATTTCGAGCATATTTTGCCTTATGTCCTAGCATTCGCTGCGGCTAGCTTTATTTATATTGCCGTGGCTGATTTAATTCCAACGTTGCATAAGCGTATTAATCCAGCAGCGGCGGTCGAGCAAATTGTATTGATGTTGTTCGGTATTGGTTTGATTGGTTGGTTGCACAGCTTTATTCATTAAAGAAGAGCTAGTAACTCTCCATGGGTCCTCGCTGCCCTTCTATGGACTTGAAAAATAGCTATTTCATCCCCATTAGTTAGTTATCAAACTTAAAATTAATGAGGGTTAAAGTATGCGAATGGATAAACTTACGAGTCAGTTTCAAGTAGCGCTTTCAGATGCACAAAGCTTAGCGCTAGGTAAAGACCATCAATTTATAGAGCCGGCACATTTATTGGTCGCTATGCTTGATCAGCAAGGCGCTAGTGTTCGCCACCTGCTGCAATTAGCCGGTGTTAATGTGGATCAATTGCGCTCATCATTAGGTGAAACAATCGACCGTATAGCAACTGTTGAAGGAGCTGCCGGTGATGTGCAAATGTCGAATGATTTGGGCCGTCTTCTAAATGTTACCGATAAGCTTGCACAACAACGTAAAGATGCTTATATCTCCAGTGAATTGTTTATTTTGGCTGCGCTTGAAGATAAAGGGCCTACGGGTAAAGCACTTCAAGAGGCAGGCGCGACCAAAAGCGTATTAGAAAAAGCCATAGACGATGTTCGAGGCGGCGAAGCAGTTAACGACCAAAATGCCGAAGAAAACCGTCAGGCACTTGAAAAATACAGCATTGATCTAACTGAACGTGCAGAACAAGGAAAGCTTGATCCGGTGATTGGCCGTGATGAGGAAATTCGTCGTACCATTCAAGTGTTACAACGCCGTACAAAAAATAACCCAGTACTGATTGGAGAGCCCGGTGTGGGCAAGACGGCTATTGTTGAAGGCTTGGCACAACGGATCGTTAACGGTGAGGTGCCTGAGAACCTAAAATCAAAACGCCTGTTATCGCTGGATATGGCAGCGCTTATCGCCGGTGCTAAATTTAGGGGTGAGTTTGAGGAGCGTTTAAAAGCGGTATTAAATGATGTCTCAAAGCAAGAGGGTCAAGTTATCTTGTTTATTGATGAGTTGCACACCATGGTTGGCGCCGGTAAAGGTGAAGGTGCGATGGATGCCGGTAATATGCTTAAGCCGGCTTTAGCGCGTGGCGACTTGCATTGTGTAGGCGCAACGACCTTAGATGAATATCGTCAGTATATTGAAAAAGATGCGGCACTAGAGCGACGCTTCCAAAAAGTATTGGTTGATGAGCCGAGTGTTGAAGACACCATTGCTATTTTGCGTGGCTTAAAAGAACGTTATGAAGTCCATCATAGTGTAGATATTACGGATCCAGCGATTGTTTCAGCGGCCGTATTATCACATCGGTATATCACAGACCGACAACTGCCGGATAAAGCGATTGATCTTATCGATGAGTCAGCCAGTCGTATTCGGATGGAAATGGATTCAAAGCCAGAATCAATGGATCGATTGGAACGCCGTTTAATCCAGTTAAAGATTGAGCGTGAAGCGTTGAAAAAAGAAAGTGATGAAGCTTCAATTAAGCGCCTAGAGTTACTGGAGTCTGAAATCGTTGAGCTTGAAAAAGAGTACGCTGATTTAGAAGAAGTTTGGAAGTCTGAAAAAGCGGCAATGCAAGGTAGCGCACAACATAAAGAAGAGCTTGAGAAAATCAAATTAGAGATGGAAACAGCTCGCCGAGCAGGTGATTTAACGCGCATGTCCGAACTGCAATACGGTGAAATACCACGGTTAGAAAAAGCGATTCAAGAGGCTGAAGCAGGCGATGATGAGCAAACCTTCACTTTGTTGCGAAATAAAGTAACGGAAGAAGAAATTGCAGAAGTTGTGTCTAAATGGACGGGTATCCCTGTTTCCAAAATGCTAGAAGGCGAGCGTGAAAAGCTATTACAGATGGAAGATAATCTAGGCGAGCGCGTTATTGGTCAAGAAGAAGCTGTGAAGGCTGTCAGTGATGCAATTCGACGTTCACGTGCTGGCTTGTCTGATCCTGACCGGCCTAATGGTTCGTTCTTATTCTTAGGCCCAACAGGGGTTGGTAAAACAGAGCTGTGCAAAGCGTTGGCAGAATTCTTGTTTGATACCGAAGAGGCGATTGTGCGGATTGACATGTCTGAGTTTATGGAAAAACACTCAGTCGCACGTTTAATTGGCGCACCTCCAGGCTATGTGGGGTATGAAGAAGGCGGGTATTTAACCGAAGCAATTCGACGCAGACCCTACAGCGTTATATTGATGGATGAAGTTGAAAAAGCACATCCCGATGTGTTCAATATATTGCTGCAAGTATTGGATGATGGCCGCTTAACGGATGGGCAAGGTCGTACCGTTGATTTTCGAAATACAGTTATCGTAATGACGTCGAATTTGGGATCAGATCGTATTCAAGAGCTTGCGGGTGAGTCCAACTACGATGAAATGAAAAGTGCAGTGATGGAGGTGGTAGGCAACCATTTCCGCCCTGAGTTTATTAATCGTATTGATGAGTCGGTGGTATTCCATCCTTTAGGGCGTTCACAAATTAGAGCGATTACAACCATTCAAGTTGAGGTGTTACGTCAGCGATTAAAAGACCGTGATATTGATTTGCAAGTGTCAGAAGCTGCGTTAGATAGCCTAGGTGAGGCAGGGTTTGACCCGGTATATGGTGCAAGGCCTTTAAAACGAGCCATTCAACAACGTTTAGAAAATACGCTGGCTCAAGACTTACTGTCAGCAAAATTTTTACCGGGCGATGTTATAAGCGTTGATGTTGAAGGTGAAGGAAACGCTAAAACTATAGTGTTTACTAAAAAGAATACCTAGCCGTTAAATGGGCCCCACGTGACCATGATGCGCGTGGGGCCTATAATGCTATTAGGCCTACGAGTTAAATAACCTTACAAGATAGTTTATAGCCCAGTTTTGCCATTAAGATTATTTCTTTTTTCAAATCAGCCATGCCGATGTCTTGCTCATGAAAAAATAACTTATCAATGGTTAATGTCATATGACGGTTATCTACCTTGAGTAATAATAAATCAATGGCTAAGGGGCGGCGGCTATTATTAAGAATAATGGCTAAACGAAATAGGCGTATTAAACGGGTTAGCATTTTATGATTAATGATGCGGATGTCGGGAAGCCTTCTACGCCTGAATTTTTTTCTGCCATTACTCACTAAAATGGACAATAGTAATTGTTCGTCTTGGTTGTAACCGGCAAGCTCACTGTTAGCTAAGATATAGGCTGAGTGTTGCTGGAAGTCACTGATGCTAATTTGCTGACCAACTTCATATAAGTAGGCCGCTTCAAGAAGTAATGCTTTAAGTCCTGTTGGTGTTAGGTTCCAGTCTTTTGATGCCTGGTCCCATAATAGCTCACAGGTTTCAGCTATTTGTTGAGCCTGACGACGATCAATCTGATATCGACTTTGTAACTCTTGGCGGGTAATTAGCCGTGTATTGCCTTGTTTGTTTTGTTGATCCATCTCAAACAGCACGCCTTCACGCAATGCAGCCGGGGAAAAGTCTAAAGCCATTAAATTTAAGCTTTTCGTGATAGCAATCATAATGGCTAAACCGGCTGGTAAAACAGAGCTTCTAGCCTCGTCAATACCAACCCATGATAGTTTCGTGACACCGTCCTCTTGGCATAACAAATCCTTTAGTTTAAGCAAATCACTCAGGACTAGACGATCTGTTTTTTTACTGACCAAAGCAATGGCTTTGAAGAGAGCTTTAGCCGTACCAGAGGTCGCAAATACACGATTCGGAATATTTTTTTTAAATTGATGCGAGCACCCTTCCAGTTTTTGTAACGCGGCTATTTCAGCTTGCTTAAATGACTTCTGGCTGATGCCTTTAGCGAAGTAACGCTCAGTAAAGCTAATGCAGCCCATGCTTTTACTGTCCCTATATTGAGTATTGGTGGCATGACCCAGCACTATTTCGGTACTACCACCCCCTATATCAACCACTAGGCAAGAGTCTTCTATTGATTCGCTTCGCGCCACACCTTGGTAGATTAATCTAGCCTCTTCAGAACCAGAAATTATTTCAATAGGGAACCCTAATGATTGCTCAGCCAGTGAGAGAAAAGTATTGCGGTTAACCGCTTCACGTAGAGTGTGAGTGGCTACAGCACGAACATTTTTTATATGGTTATCTTCTATGGTGGCAGCTATTTCCTTAAGGCTGGTAACAGCCCTGAGGATGGATTCGTAGCTGAGTTCATTAGAATGATTCATGCCTGCTCGTAAGCGAACGTGGTGTTTAACCTTGTGTAAGGGTTCCAGTACGCCTGCATTTAAGCGGGCAATAATTAAATGAAAGCTGTTCGAGCCTAAATCTAAGGCGGCAATTAATTCAGGTTTAGCCTCATTATTATTGTTAGTCATGTCTTATTATATTGAATGTCTTTTAGATAGGTATACGCGGCTATTTGAGAGCGAATTTTTCGCTTGTTTCCTCTAGGTCGATAGGTGTTTTGTTGTTTCTTATCGATAATTCTAGCTTTTGTTGTATCGGACCATTGAAGGTTAAATATGTGTATAAGCTGTTGTTTGATAGCGGGGTCAAGAATAGGACAGCCCACCTCTACACGCCGTTCTATATTACGTGTCATCCAATCGGCGGAGCTAATGACTACTTTAGGGGATGCATTATTATGGAAAACAACCAATCGAGTGTGCTCTAAAAATCGATCGACGATCGAGATAACTTCAATGTTTTCACTAAGCCCTTCAATGCCAGGCATTAATACACACATGCCTCTTATTATCATTTTTATCTTTACGCCAGCAGAACTGGCATCGTATAGCTTATGAATAACATGTTCGTCATCGATGTTATTCATTTTAATAAGGATTTCAGCCTTGTAGCCCTTTTTGGCCATTTTTATTTCATTATCAATCGATTCATTGATCCAAGCCCTAGTGCTAATAGGGGAGACAATTAAATGTTTAAACGCAATTTTTTTGTAACTGTGGGTGATGAAGTCAAAAACGAGATTGATGTCATTAGTAATATCGGGATTACAGGTGAATAAACTGAAATCGGTGTAAATTTTGGCTGTTTTTTCGTGGAAATTACCCGTGCCAATATGGGCATAGTAGGTCTGTTTGTTTTTTTCATGCCGCCCTATTAAACATAGTTTGCTATGACACTTAAGCGATGGTACGCCAAAGTGAACCTTAACCCCTGCTTCGGTTAATATCCGTGCCCACTCCATATTTGCTTGCTCATCAAATCGTGCATGGAGTTCAATGATAACTAAGACTTTTTTGCCATTTTTAAAGGCATTAATGAGAGATTTAATAATCCGACTGTTACTGGCTACTCGGTAGATACAAATTTTAATGCTAAAAACAGTGGGGTCAAAAGAAGCTTGCCGGACCATTTCAGTGAAATGGTCAAATTTATGGTAAGGATAAAAAAGCAAAATGTCGCGCTTTTTTATGGCATCGAAAGGGCATGAATGGGCTGTAAAATGTTTAGATGCTAAAGGGGGGATTGACGGGTTTTCAAGTTGCTTGCGCCCCACATTAGGGAAGCTAATGAAATCTTTAAAGTTATGGTAACGGCCCCCAGGGACGACACTATCATGACGTGTAATACCCAGTTTAGATTTAAGCATCTGAACGGTATTTTCCGACATGCTTCGTTCGTAGACAATGCGAACAGGCTTTGCGTGCAGACGTTGTTTTAAACCAGTGGATAATTTTTCTAATACGGACTGGTCAATGTCATCGGTTAAGCCAAAATCAGCGTCCCCCGTTACTTTCATAGAGTACACGTGGCACTGTTTATAATTAAAATAGGCAGCAAAAATATCATTGATACAATACCTGATAATATTGTCTGACATAATGATGTTTCTGCGTCGTTTACCTTTTTCACGAGGTAGCTCAATAAAGCGTGGCGAGTCAGTTGTTGGTATAGCGATGGCTGCATACTGTGTTCTTTTTCCGATGAGCATTTCGCAAATCAAATAGGTCAAGTCATCTTTTATCAGAGCCGCTAAATTTGTCTCATCATTAATAATGATAGGCTCAATAAAACCCTGTAGATTGTCTGTGAAGTATTGCCGCAGCCAATTTCCCTGTTCAGGGCTAAGTTGATCTTCATTAATCAAGAAGATGTTTTTATGGGCTAACCCTTTCAATACATCAAGATAGGTTACATCAAATTCATCTTGTAATTTTAAGACCTTTTTTTGAATGGCTCGTAACAGGTTTTTAGTCGGTGTTTGTTCGTCTAAGCCTTTTTCAATAAGTACCCGGCGCTTAACGTTGGCGACACGCACCCTAAAAAACTCATCCAAGTTATTTGAAAAAATACCTAAAAACCTAACCCTTTCGATAATGGGGACAGAGGCATCGGCCGCTTCCTGAAGAACACGCTCATTAAAGGAAAGCCAGCTAAGTTCCTTGGCAAAATATTTGGGTTCAATTCTTTTTATCACGGAGTTAATTCGTTAGATCGATGAATGATTCGTTATTATCAACAGCGTAAATGACAGGCGTGTGACAGATGTTACAAACTAGTGGGGTGTTTGATTTGAAGTATTTTTAACGAAAAGGGGTGTCGTTTTATTGGGAGTACAGGTAGAAGGTAGTTGTATTTCGTTATCGGGCTTGATTTGGTAGAGGCTATTACCTTTGATCTTTTTGGCTATTGATTTTGCGCTGCTAGCGATGATTGCGATATCGTCTTCTGTTTGTATCGTGGTGAAGTCATGCATACGAAGAGCACCGATAGATAGTGATAATAAGGGGTAAAAAACAGGTTTTGAATACCTATCTAAGGCGTTCATACCTTTTAATTTAAGGTGTTCCTCAGAATATAACGTAGCGTGTAGTTTTTCGAAGTCATCGAATATACGGTTACAGCATTCCTTCCAGTTAGGGCTACTAAAAATAATAACAAAGTCATCACCGCCAATATGGCCCACAAAATCGGTATTTTCATCCGAGTGGCGGCACAGTAATTCCGCCGTTTTTCGAAGAACGTCATCGCCTTTACCAAATCCGTATATATCGTTATAGGGCTTAAAATTGTCGAGATCGAAATAACAGATAACAAAATCGTCAGCGGATTTGAGGAAGGATGACATTTGTTGGCTGATGGGAACATTTCCAGGTAGGTTGGTTAGCGGATTCATATGCTTTGCAAAACTTATTTGAATGTCGGTCAATTCTTTTAATAGGTCGATGTAGCTTCCTATTCCCTTGTATTTGTTTAATTCGCTGATGATGAAGTTTTCGTGGCAGATCTGGAGGTTCTGTTCGTCTAGTTGTTGGCTCAATGAGAGCAAAGGCAGATTAATATCAAAAGTAACTGGGTTTCTATTCAAGAAATATGAGGCCGTTTTTTTTCTATAAATATCTTTGCCGTAGCGAGTGGCGCAAATCGTTAAAAAGTCGGCTCGTGCAATTGTTCCAGCAATGTTTCCAGCGTCATAAATGACAGGCAGTAATGATAGTTTTTTTGACGATTCAAACCTATCAACTATTTTTATGAAAGGCGTGTGAATATTGATCGGTTCGAGTGGTCTGAGTAACGCGTTAAAGGTACACGAAGATCGCGTAACATTCGCTCTAAGGGGTAGTTTTGGGGTTCTTTTAGAGAATAAAGCAGAATCTAGCGCTACTAAGGGGTTAACATCGGGGCGGGCAAAATAATAGCCTTGTACAAAATCAACATTCATCTTTTCACTAATAAGGTATTCTTCCCGTTGCTCAATGCCTTCAGCGATAACTTTGCAACCAACACCTTTTGAAATATCGATGATGGATTGGACAAATTGCTGCTTATGGTTGTCGAGGTGAATATTGGTTAGAAAATGACGGTCAATTTTAACAAAGTCAGGCTTTATTTCTGACCAAGTCCTTAACCCAGAATACCCTGCACCTAAATCATCAAGTGCAATAGAGAAGCCCATATCTTGGTAGTGCTTGGTAGCATTGATCATTAAATTATAATCATCTATAGGGTATTGCTCGGTCAGTTCAATGACCACTTGTTGGGCACTTATGCCTGCTCGTTTGATGTAATCTAACGTATGACCGTGTTTATAATCTTTGTGCAGTAATATCTCTGGAGTGGTATTAACAAATAGTTGAGCCTTTAAATTTAACTGTCCAAACCGCTCAATAGTGACCTTTCGACACAGCAAGTCTAGCTCTGTTAGCCGGCCTTGCTTGGCGGCGGCATTAAATAAATTAATTGGCGAGTGTAATGGGCTATTTGAAGGTCCTCTTATCAAGCCTTCGTAACCATAAATAGTATTGCTCTTTAGCGATATAATCGGTTGAAAAAAGGGGGTCAGTAAGGTGCCTTTTAATATATCGTCTAATGATTTGGCGCGTAATAGTTCAGTTTTTTTCATGTGCGAAGGGTTTAGTTTGGATAATAGAGATTATCAGGCCAACATAGTGACAGTTTCATGACAATAACCGTCAACAGGGTTGTTACCCTAGGTGGTTTGGTTAGTCTTTGCAGGGATGGGTATGAGTCAGCCGTTTAATTGTCATGCAGTCGTCATAAAGTCAGTGTAATGTATGAAAAATAACTATAAAAGGCTCTACTTATGGAAAAAATGAATGTATTACTGGTTGAAGATGATGAGGATATTGGCGAAATGTTACAGCTCTCCCTACAGTCTAATAACCTGGGTGTGAGATGGTGTAAAGACGTGATGAAAGCGCAGGAATCTTTGCGTGACTCAATCCCTGATATCATTTTGCTAGATTGGATGTTGCCAGGAATAAGTGGGCCGGATTGGATCAAGTTTTTAAAAAATCAAGAGAAAAATAAGCGTATTCCAATTATTCTGCTGACAGCAAGAAGCACAGAGGAAGATAAAATTTCTGGTCTAGAAACAGGTGCAGACGATTATGTTACCAAGCCCTTTTCTGTCCAAGAGTTGATTGCCAGAATGAAAGCTGTTTTGCGAAGAACGGATACAGGAAGCAAAACGGACACTATCTCAATCGGCCCTTTATTTATTGACCCTAGTAGTCATCGTGTGACGATAAATAAAGTCGATTTAATGATGAGTCCAACAGAATATAAGTTACTGTACTTCTTTGCCTCAAACCCCAATAAAGTGTTTTCGCGTAATCAATTACTTGATAACGTGTGGGGAGACAATGTCTATGTCGAGGACCGTACTGTGGATGTACATATTAGACGCTTAAGACGTATTCTGGATGCCCAAAACTGTGCCGATTTAGTTCAAACGGTGCGTGGGTTTGGGTATAAGTTGGTGAGCTCGAACAGGTGAATATAAATCATAAATATGAGCGTAATATGCTGCTGATTTGGTTAGCAGTTGTGGGATTGCTGGGTATATTGATAGGTCATCCGGTTGAGCTGTTGGCGATTTTTTTATTGGCCTTTATTGTTTTTCAGTATCGTCGCTTACAGCAGTTATACAGGTGGTCGAAAAGGTCAAATGATAACAATGTACCTTTTGAAGATGGTTTGTTGGGTCAAATAGCAGAGGATATTTTTCAGTCTAAAAAACAGCGTTTAGCGCAAAAAGAAAGCGTTAAATACCAGCTAGAGCGTTTTAAAAAGCTGATTTCAGTTTTTCCTGATGGCGTTGTTATTCTATCGTTATCGAATGAGATCCAATGGTTTAACGACCAAGCAGCCCGCTTGCTTATTTTAAAAAAAGAAGATACAGGGCAGTTGATTAATCATTTGGTTCGGCACCCTCGCTTTACCAGCTTTCTTAAAAACATGACAAGCGATGACGCAATTGTCATGGAAGCGCCGATTATGGAAACTAATTGGTCAGCTGAGAAAATTGAAATACGTTTATTACCCTACGGAGATGATGAACGTTTATTACTTGTTCGTGACGTTACTAAAGTTGAGCGTACGAACCAAGTGAGAAAAGACTTTGTGTCAAATGCATCGCATGAGTTGAGAACGCCACTGACGGTCATGAAAGGGTATGTTGAAATGTTGTTGGCTTCTACCGCTAATGAGAAGGCACAGGTGGGTGCTTCCTTGCGAAAAGTTGACCAACAGGTCGTTAAAATGCAAACAATGATCGAAGAGCTTTTAACATTAAGCCGGCTTGAGGAAGGAAAGGTAGAAAGTTTGGATAGCATCGTGAACCTTCGTGGGGTTTGTGAGCAAGTCAAATCAGAGCTACAGTCGGCAGCACAACAGCGCAAGCAAGTATTTAACTTTGATATTCCACCAAGCCTTAACCTAAAAGCGAATAAATCGTCAGTGCTAACAATAATGCGAAACTTGGTCGGTAATGCGATCAATTACGCCGATAAGAAAGGTGAAATTAACGTTGGCTGGTTAATAGATGATCAGGGCAATGGTGTCTTATATGTTAAAGATAATGGTAAAGGAATAGCGGCTAGGCACTTGGCTCGGTTAACAGAGCGTTTTTATCGGGTAGCTGAAAATAATGTGATGAATAAAACGGGCACAGGCCTCGGCTTGGCGATTGTTAAGCATGAGCTTGAAAGGCATGAGGCACAGCTAAGAATTGATAGTACGGAAGGTAAGGGCAGTTGTTTTCAATGCGTGTTTCCAGCAGAAAGGGTTGATCAGTAAGTCCTGTCATTAAACTGTCACATTGCGTTCATTATAATGCCATATATCAACAATAGAATGGCTTGCGTGGTAGAGCGGACGCTTTGCCGGTTATTCAACTAAATTGGAAAAATAATATGAAAATGAAGAAGATATTAGCACTAGGGTTGCTTGGCCTAACGGTTGGCACGGCTGCTCACGCAGCTAAAATTGAAGGTACGGGTTCGAGTTTTGCTTACCCTGCCTATACAACGTGGAGCAAAATTTATTATGGTGAAACAAAGAACCAAGTAAATTACACACCAACAGGTAGTGGTTCAGGCATTAAAGAAGTAACGGCTCGCCACGTTGATTTCGGTGGTTCAGATAAGCCTTTGAAATCTAGCGCGTTATCAAAAGCAGGCTTGATCCAGTTCCCAACGGCTATTGGTGCGGTTACCTTTGCTTATAATGTGGAAGGCGTCAGCGGCATGAAGCTAAGTGAAGCGGCCATTTCAGGCATTATGTTAGGCAAAATAACAAAATGGAATGACCCTGTTATTGCGGCTGATAATGCAGGCCTTGCCTTACCAAATAAAGATATCTTATTTGTTCACCGTAGTGATAAATCAGGCACAACATTCGCGTTTACGTACTATTTGAGCAAAATGAATCAAGAATGGCGTGAAAAAATTGGTGCTAAGAAAGTTGTCGCGTGGCCTTCTAAAAACCGCATTGCTGGCAAAGGTAACTTTGGTGTAGCAACGGCTATTAAAAATAATGGGTTTTCTATCGGCTACGTAGACTACGCTGATGCTAAAAAGAATGGGTTAGACATGGCTATTATCGAAAACCGTGAAAACGTGTTTGTTAAGCCAGAACCAGCAACATTTGAAGCGGCAGCGGTGTATGCAGATTTAGACCCTAAAAAGGACTTTTATGCAAACATTGCGTACCCACCTAAAGGATACCCTGTTGTGACAGCAACATTTGCGCTTGTTCCACAAGATGGTGAAAACTCAAAAGAAGTGATAAAGTTCTTTGACTATGCGTTAACTAAAAAGAACAAACTAATTGAAGCGGTGGGTTATGTGTCGCTTCCAGAAGCTGTGATTGAAAAAATCCAACGCTACTGGGTAGAAAAAGGCTTAAAATAATCACAGTCTTTAACGTTAGTTTTTTAAGACCTTCCCAACAGTTTGTTGGGAAGGTTTTTGTTTATATCAGAGGGCGGTAATGGAATTATTATTTAAAAAAATTGCTCAATTAAGCGCTAGCTTGGTTTTTGTTATTTTAGCGGCAACCACAGTCGTTCTTTATTTGTCAGCAAAGCCCGCTATACAAGAGTTTGGAGCTGGGTTCTTTTTTGAGTCTCGTTGGGCTGTTGAAGAAAAAGTTGAATTGTCTCCTGCTGAATTAAGCGAGTTAGAATTGTTGGAGGCTGATAAAAGCACGTTTATTAGCGATGACTTTATTGAAGATGAAGACGATTTTATAATGGACGATGAGGATTTTATTACCGATGACGATATGGAATCAGATAGTAATGAATCGAGAATTGTTTATGGTGCGTTAGTACCCATTGTGGGTACGATTTTTTCAACACTCATAGCAATGCTGTTTTCCCTCCCTATTGCGATGGGGATAGCTGTTTTTTTATCTGAAATTGCACCTAGCGCACTCGCAAAACCTGTCGGCGTTGCGATAGAGTTGCTGGCGTCTATTCCTAGTATTATTTATGGCATGTGGGGGCTGTTTTACTTCGGCCCATTCATTGCCGATTTGTTTGGTGGCAATACAGTGTCGTTATTAGTAGCGGGACTTGTTCTGGGTATTATGGTTATACCTTTTATGGCAGCACTCAGTCGAGATGCAATAACGACCGTGCCGGATATGCTTAAAGAGTCTGCTTATGCGATGGGTGCAACTAAGTTAGAAGTGATTAAAGACGTTGTTTTTCCCTATGCGAAGTCGGGGATTATTGGCTCCATTATATTGTCGTTTGGCCGAGCCTTGGGCGAAACAATGGCGGTCGCTTTTGTTATAGGCGGTGTTTACCAATTTGCAGGGAAAATCACTGATCCTACCAATTCGATTCCGGTGGTACTTGCCAATAGCTTTGCAGAATCAAGTGGGTTGAGCTTGTCTGTCCTGTTCTATTTGGCGCTTATCTTATTCGTTTTAAGTTTTGCAGTGATAGCGATTGCCAAGCTTTATTTCTTGAGGGGCAAGTAATGCGTCTAATAATGAATCGTGCATTTATTATCTTTTCAACACTGGCAGCTATCGTAGGGTTACTTTTCTTAGGGTGGATTTTATTTACATTGTTTTCAAAAGGCTTGCAAGGGTTAAGCTTCGATGTGTTTAGGAAAGACCTTATTGAGGGTGGCTTACGGAATGTAATTGTCGGTCAAATAATGATGTCAGGTATTGCTACATTTATCGGTATTCCTATTGGTATTCTTGCCGGTATTTATCTTCAAGAATATGGTGGCAATTCGAGAAGCACGGAGTTTTTACGTGACTTAAGTGACGTGATGATGTCGGCGCCGTCGATTGTAGTGGGCACGTTTGTTTATGCGATTGTTGTGGTACCTACTGGGCACACGAGTGGCTGGGCAGGCGTTTTAGCCTTGTTTATCTTAATGGTGCCTATTATTGTTAGAACAACCGATGATATGTTAAAGCTTGTACCTATTGAGCTTCGCGAGGCAGGGATTGCCATAGGTGCGTCTAAGTATCACGTGACGATGAACATCGTAGTGCGTTACGCTAAAGCAGGTATTTTAACGGGCATTTTGCTAGCGTTTGCTCGAGTGGTGGGCGAAACAGCGCCGTTGATCTACACCAGTGGTTCGAGTGAATTCTGGTCAACGGACCTAACGGGCACATTCCCATCTTTAACGGTATCAATCTATAACCTTGCGACCATGCCGGACGATAAAATGGTTCAGCTAGGCTGGACTGGAGCATTTTTATTAACGACTATGGTATTGATAATTAATTTGCTGGGCCGCTACGCTAGCAATAAAAAGAGATCGAAATAATGAAGAATATGATGGAAGTTAAAGATTTAACGTTTACTTATAGTGGTGCCAGTGAGCCGTCACTAAAAAGTATCTCATTACCAGTTGAAAAGAATAAAGTAACGGCATTGATTGGCCCCAGTGGCTGTGGCAAATCCACCTTGTTACGTGGTATGAACCGTATTCACGACTTATACCCAGGCCACCGTTATGAAGGTGCTATTAATCTTTTGAATCCGGATGAAAAAGGGTATACCAATATATTGGATATTAAAAAAGAAGCGGAGTTGATTCGTTTGCGTCAACGAGTTGGTATGATTTTTCAAAAACCGACGCCGTTCCCTATGACAATTTTTGAAAATATTGCTTATGGCTTAAGGCTTTCTGGGGTCAAAAAGCGAGCAGATCTTCAAGAAGTAGTTGAGCGATCTTTGCGCGATGCTGCGTTATGGGAAGAGGCGAAAGATCGCTTAGATCATGATGCACGTGGTCTTAGTGGAGGTCAGCAACAACGCTTGTGTATTGCACGGGCTATTGCGTTAAAACCCGAAGTTATTTTGTTTGATGAGCCGACCAGTGCGTTAGATCCTATTTCAACGCTGGCAATTGAAGAAATGATTTCTGTTCTTCGTGAACAATACAGTATCTGCATAGTGACGCATAACATGCAACAAGCGGCACGTATTTCTGATTACACAGGTTTTATGTATCTTGGTGAAATGATTGAATATGATCAAACCGACACCATTTTTATGAAACCATCACAAAAGCAAACAGAAGACTACATCAGTGGTCGATTTGGCTAAGGAGGCAGTATGACGACAGGGCAACATATTTCACATAAATTTGATGAAGAGGTTGAAGAAGTCACCAGCAGTGTGTTGAGCATGGGTGGTGTCGTGGTTCAGCAGATTGAAAAAGCGGTTAAAGCATTATTAGCTGGCGATAAAGAAATGGCCGAAGCGGTGATTGAAGGTGACCTAAAGGTGAATACCTTTGATGTGGACATTGATGAAATGTGCAATCGCATTATTGTTATGCGTCAGCCGACGGCGACGGATTTGCGTTTGATTATGGCCATTATCAAAACAACCAGTGATTTGGAGCGAATGGGTGATGAGGCAAAGCGTATTGCCAGGCAAGCGATTGATATTTCTAAGCGAGGCGCATTGCCGGAGCAGTTTGATAGCATCGAACAAATGTCGACCCGTGTTACTGGCATGCTTAATAAGGCGTTAGATGCTTTTGCACGTAGAGATATCGATGAGTCTTTTAATGTCATTCATTTAGACCGAAAAGTTGATAAGGACTATGAAAATTTAGTACGTCAACAAATCACCTACATGATGGAAGACCCAAGAAAAATCCCCGTTGCTATTGATCTACTATGGTCATCAAGGGCATTGGAGCGTATAGGTGATCGCGCCTGTAATATTTGTGAATACGTTATTTACCTCGTAAAGGGGAAGGACGTAAGGCATGTTGAAATTAAAGAACTAAAAAAGCACCTGTAATTATTGCTCTTCCAGCTTGTCAGTAAAAAGCCCGCTTAGTTGCGGGCTTTTTGTTGCATAAAGCCAAAAAACAACAATTGTCATATAGCTGTCACATAGCTGTCATTTTACCGATCTAAAATTCTCCTGTGTTAAGAACGTATTTATTTAAATAACAAAGGATGAAAGATGAAACAAACAAAATTATCAGTTGCCATTAAGGCAACGTTATTAGGCGCATCAATTGCGCTTGCACCCGCTGCATTTGCTGTAGACAAAGAGTTATTAGATATTTTAAAGGCTAATGGCGCTATTACAGAAGATCAGTATATAGAGCTGTCAATGTCAAACATGATGAATAAGCAGAGTAAACCCTCTGATGAAATGCTTAAAAAAATGGCATGGGCTGGCAAAATTAAAGTAAAAGGTGACTTGCGCGTTAGAAATGAAAATAGAAGTTCATCAAATGGTGTTAGCACAAAAGGGCGCCAACGTTACCGTGCACGTATTGGCGTTTATGCGGACGTGACTGATAATGTAAAAGCAGGTATTCGTATCTCATCAGGTAAAAATGATACGGCTACATCAACGAATGAAACCATTGATGATAACTTTGATAAGGATGATGTAGGCATTGATTTAGCGTATATCAACTGGACGGCACTAAATGGGCTTGAGTTGATTGGTGGTAAATTTAAACAGCCTTGGGAACAAGTAAGCGGCGGTATGGTTTGGGATGGTGATTTAAATCCTGAAGGTGTAGCTGCACGTTATACAGCTGCATTGGGTGGAGCTCAAGTCATTACCAGTGCGGGTGTTCTTTCATTGGATGATAATGGTTCAAGTAGTTCAGAGGATGAAACAATCAACTTTGCTCAGGTTGCCACTAAATTTAAAGTTGCGGGTGCTAAATCTAAATTTGGCGTAAGTGTTTTCGATTTTTCTGAAGGTGACAATAATCCACTGGCTACTGCAAAGGGTAATGACGCAACTCAATTTCAGCTAGTTGAACTGTTTGGCGAAACAAATCTTGATTTAGGTTTACCAGTTAAGCTTTACGGCCACTATGTGAAAAACAATGACGCTGATGGCGTAAACAGTGGCGAAGATACAGCATGGTTACTCGGCGTTGGAACAAAAATGGGTAAATGGAAAGCCAGCTATGATTATAGAGAAGTTGAATTAAACTCTGTTTTTGCAGCATTTAATGATTCAGATTTTGCTGATGGTTATACTGATTCAGAAGGTAGTCGTTGGAAGCTTTCATACGCCATCAACAAGAACTTTAGCGTAGGGACGACTTACTTAGATACCGAAATGGGTACATTAACGTCTAAAGGTAAAGGTGATGTTGATACCTGGCAAATTGATTTAAAAGCCAAATTCTAAAACACTAAAACAGATCCTTGTTTTAAGCCCTGACAGGATGTCGGGGCTTTTTTTTGTCTATTGCTAGCAGATTTTATCGTTTGCCTTTATATTGGCCGACAATAAACAACCAAGGTTGAATGCAATGGCATCAAAAAATTACTTATCAGGCATCTTTGGCCCATCCCCAGTGGCTCCGCTTCAGTCGCATATGAAGCTAGTCGACCAATGTGTATCAAAACTAGTTGATTTGTTTGAGTACATGGCTAAAGGCGATACCGATGCGGTAAAAGAGGTGTATCACCAAATAGCAGCGTTAGAACAAAAAGCAGACGACCAAAAACATTTATTACGAGAGCATTTGCCGAGTGGGCTTTTTATGCCGATTGATCGGCAAGACTTGCTGGATTCGTTGCGTGTTCAAGATTTGCTAGCAAACCGTGCGCGCGATATTGCTGGCATTGTCGTGGGCCGTAAGCTTCAATTCCCTGAGCAGGCGAGCTTTCAAGCGATAGAGTTGGTTAAGGCGACGGTTAAAACCTGCCATCAAGCACTTAAAGTGGTTAACGAACTGGATGAGCTAGTCGAGACAGGCTTTAGAGGGCATGCTGTTCGTGTGGTGGAAAGCATGTTGATAGAGCTCGATGAGTTGGAGTCAGAAACAGACCGTATTCAAGTCGAGTTACGCACAGCGTTATTTGAGGTGGAAAAAGACTTATACGCAGTTGATGTGATGTTTATGTATCGCATCATTGAATCGATTGCGGATATTGCGGACGATGCCGAACGTGTGGGTCGTCGTTTCCAAATCATGCTATCTAAATAAGGAGAGTTTGCAGTGGATTACGGAACAACTTATTTAGTATTAGCTGTCGTTTTTGGTTTATTTATGGCTTGGGGTATTGGTGCGAACGATGTAGCCAATGCGATGGCAACGTCTGTTGGTTCTAAGGCGATTACAATTAAACAAGCGATCCTTATCGCAGCAGTGTTTGAATTTGCCGGTGCGGTATCTGTCTCTTATACACATCTGACGCTGCCGACGAAGAGGATAGTGTAGA